>Ga0181606_10000876_pt1 | contig 25693 bp, 25 predicted proteins | sample 041ome_10_FD_132994 | JGI IMG/M metagenome (GOLD analysis project Ga0181606, IMG submission 132994) | Coastal salt marsh microbial communities from the Groves Creek Marsh, Skidaway Island, Georgia - 041412US metaG (megahit assembly) | ecosystem: Environmental > Aquatic > Marine > Intertidal... | reverse complement strand
TCATGCTAACTGCCGTATCGCTATTGAGTTCAGGCCAGCGAAAGATTCCTTCCTTATTAAGCTGGCCTTGGCATACAAAGGACTCGTGCAAATAGCGAAAGACCCGCAGCAGCTGGGCAATTTTGTTGGCATCCTCAATGGGCATGCGCTGCGTGGTCATGGCCTGAAAAAAATCTTCCATGGAATTGCCCAGGCGTTCAATGGACTCGCGGTGTGAGCCGCTCAGGCGCTTGCCTTGCATAAGTTGCTGGGCGTTATCGGCGACCAAGACGCGAAAGCGTTGTAATTCCTTTTGTATGGCCTCTTCAGCAAGTGTTGGGATGCTTAAAAGTGTCTTGTCAATGAAGCGTGGCTTCGCCAGGTCTTCGTCGGCCTGACGAAAACGGGTCTCAAGCCATTTCGCAAAGAGCCTGGTAATAGGCAGCATAAGAAGCACGCCCATAAGGTTAAAAAAGGTATGAAAGAGGGCGAGCGAGCTGGCCATACCCGATTCGAGTTCCAGTTGGCCTGCGACAAGAAACACGAGCTGAACAAGCCAGGGAAGAATGGCAAGGGCAACGCAGGCCGTAAGGATATTGAAGACCACATGGCCAAGGGCAAGCCGCCGTGCATTGGAGGTGGCCTTAATGGCGGCAAGCACGGCCGTCGATGTGCTTCCTAGGTTTGCACCGATGACAGCAGCTGCAGCTGCTTCAAAATTGAGAAGGCCACCGGCCGCAGCCGAGAGCACCAAGGCAATGGAGGCGCTTGATGACTGCGTGAGCACGGTGACAATGAGTCCGATGGAAAGGTAAAGAAGAACAACCTGCCAGGAGCCGGCCTGTGCTGGATCTGCAGCAGGCTGGATAGACTGGGCGGTGAGTGAGGCGATCCCTGTGAGTGATTCTTGCAAAATGCCCAGGCCAAGAAAGAAAAGGCCGAAGCCGGCAAGCGCCTCGCCAATGGCCTGGCGCCCGCGACGTTCGCTGCTCAGGCGCAGTGCTACGCCAACAACTAAAAGGCCAAGGGCCAGAAGATCAATCTTGAGACCAAAGCCAAGGAAGGCAACAAGCCAGGCGGTGACCGTGGTGCCGATGTTGGTGCCGTAAATCACACCAAGGGCCTGTCGAATCGACATGACCCCGGCATTCACAAAACCAATAAGCGCCACAGTAATAGCGCCGGACGACTGGGCAATGGCCGTTGTGAGAAAGCCAGTCGATATGCCACGCAGGGGTGTGCCGGTTGATTTTTCTAGAAGCCGCTTGATGGTCTGGCCGGTGCCTGTTTTCAGGCCATCGGTCATCATGGCCATGCCAAGCAGAATCAGAGCAAGGCCGCCAAGGCTAGTAATGAGGACTGAGATATTCAAGGCTGGTAATACTCGCTCATTCTTTGCAGTCTCGAACCCAGTTTTCGAGTTCGAGCGCCGGGACCCGTTCGAATTCAGCGATGTTGTTCGTAACCAGAACCAAGCCTTCGCTTCGGGCATGGCCGGCAATGTGAAGGTCATTCACACCGATGGGTTGGCCAATTTTCTCAAGTGCTGCTCGTATGGCGCCGTAGTGTTGGGCAGCCTTCATGCCGTAGGGGAGTACTTCCAATCGGGTACAAAAGTCCTCAATCGCTGAGAGGTTCTTGCCGACCTGTTGGCTTTTCTCGGCGCCATGCATTAATTCAGCCAGGGTGATCGATGAGATGGCTATGCGACTGGCGTTCGCGTTGAAGGTGGAGAGTAGCTCGGGCGGGCGACGCTTTAGAACGTAAATGACGATGTTCGTGTCTAGCAGGTAACGCAACACTAAAGAGCGTCCCGATCCGATTGCCCCTGTGAGGCGCGCTCAGTTAAAAAATCATCGCTCACAACCGGGCCGTCCAAGAAGAAAGTATCCCAGGTCTGATCAACGGGGGCGATGATCCGCTCTTGACCTCTCACGCGAATCTTTACTTTTTGCACTCCCTCGGGCAAGCGGACATCCAACGGCAGTCGGACGGCCTGGGTGCGATTGTTGACGAAAACGGTACCAATGGACATAGCCGACCTCTTTTGCGAAGGTATATATAGCAAGGGTATATGGCGCAATAAGGGCCGTCAAGGTGTCAGGGGGCGATGGTGGGGACTGGATTTGAGGATTCAGCTGCCGAGCAGGCGGCGAGCAAGCAGGGTTTGCATGTCACGTCGTCCGTCCGCAATTAGGTAAATAATGACTTTGTTGTCTGTTACACGATAGATCACGCGGTAAGGTTTGAAGAAAGTCTGGCGGTATTCTTTGATACCAAGACCGGCCAACTCCTTTGGATAGCTACCCCGTTCCGGCAATCTCGATAGGTTTTCCACAACCTCCATCAACGCATTCAGCACATAGTTGGCGTTGGCAACGCAGTCAAATTCACAGATGTAGTCGTATATTGTTTCTAGGTCCTGCTCCGCACCCTGGGTAAGTAGGACTTCAAACTTGGCAGACTTTCCTGCCATCAGTCTGAGGCCCGCTTAGCGCGAAGACGGGCAACAACATCAGCCACAGGCTTGACTTTGCCGGCGGCTACATCTTTATTACCTAGTGCAAGAATTTTTAACATTGCAAGTGTCTCCTGTGTCTCTTCGAACGAGGCGATATCCTGTAAGACGGCTTTGGCTTCGCCGTTTTGAGTGATGACCATCGGTTCGCGCTGCTCCGCGAGGTGTGAAAGAACCTCGGCCGCATTGGCTTTGAGATAGCTGATGGGCTTAACTTGTGATGAGTAGCGCATGTTTGGGCTCCGGACTTTTAATGGTCTTAATATAGTCCTTTAATGAATCCATCACAATCCACCGGGTAGCCACCGGGAGTAGCGAATCCGCAACCTCGGCTGGCCAGACCCGCGCCCAAACTGAGGTTTCAGGCAAACAAAAAGGGCCCAGAACCAGGTCTGAGCCCTTTGTAATGGTGGAGCCGGCGGGAATCGAACCCGCGTCCGCAAGTCGTCCAAAGACAGTTCTACATACTTAGTCGCTTTACTTGGATTTAACCGAACTGCTTAGCCAAACGACAGGCCGGCAGTCAGCGATCCGCTTGTTTTAGGCACTGAACCCACGGCTTGTTCAGTGACGATCTGATGTAAATGACACTGCTGCGGGTTTTACCCCGCCTGGCCCATCAGAGAACCAGTGCAGCGCCCGCCGGGTTTAAGCGGCGAGAGCGAAACGCTCGTCGTTGGCGTTTATAGTTTTCCGAATGGATTTACGAGGTGATCGGTCCTCGGTATGCCCTGCGCTCCTTCATTACCCACGTCGAAACCAGGTCGGCCCCTTGAGTCCTATTGTGGTCTTCTCTCTGCACGAAGGCAAGCCTTTCTCCTTAAGGTCTTCCAAGACGCGTCGAAGAAGATAACAATGCAATAACGCTGTCGATGAAGGATTTTGTGTGACCCAAGAGTTCAGTCTTGACCGATCCGTCTTTGAAGAGCTTAGCCTTGTCTCGGGATCTACCGAAAGGTATGACTTTTTTGAGGACAAGCGCTTAAGTGGCCAACAGCGCCTTTTCTTCCAGGTCTGGGCGAGTCAAGTGCTTCAGGTGGGTGTTTTTGGTGCGGGTCATGCGCTGACCAAGGCGGGCGAGGTGCCGCTCTATGGATACGTCATCACCTCGGGTGAAGCCTGTCGTATTCCATTGGATGAGAATGCCGAAGAGGTTGTTTTGGGCCCAGGCAGCGTGCTGGGCCTTGCCGAGGGTCTCGCTGGGATTCCCGCTCTACACACAGTGGAGGCTCTCTCGTCCGTGAACTGCAAGGTTATTCCCATTGATGTCGCGGCGGCCGACATAGGACGACTCAATCCTGGCATGAAGGGCATTTGCAGGTTCACACTCGGGCGCATTTTGAATGGCCGTATGGAGAAGGTGCCCGCATGGTTGCAGTAGACGATTCCTCGAATCCGATTGAGATTGTTCTGCAACAGGGCGCACGTCGTTCGCGAGGCATTCAGCGTGAGACCCATGCCGCCGTTCGTGATTTAAGTTCGGCCCTTGCAACGGGGTATGGCCCCAAAAAAATCCCTCAGGAGCATCTGCCTAAGGTTGTGAACCCTGAGCCTGCCCCCGAGGCAGAGATTAAGTTGGAACCGGTTCCGATGCCCAAGCCAGCGTCTGCGCTTAAGACTGGCTCCGCATCTAAGCCAACTGCGCCATCCGAACCGGCGCCCACCACCGCCTCAGCGCCCACCACCGGCCTGGCGCCCAAGCGGTCTTTGCTGGCAACGGCTAAAGCCGTACTGACTCCAGCACCGCTCGTTGAAAAACCAACTGCCCAAGTCCCCGCGCATGCGGCACCGGCGGAGTCCGAGAAGAACGGCGCTGTCTCTGTGGCAACTGGTTCGAGTCCAGAGCTCGGCCCCAACGAGGTCTTCTTCGCCAAAGACCAGGTTCTATTTGAAAAGGGCGACAAGGCCGACTTCTTCTACGTGCTGGTCTCGGGCAAGGTGGCTTTGTTTGAGCCAAGCAATCAGTCCTTTATTGCCAACTTAGAGCCCGGCTCCTCGTTTGGTGAGCAGGCTATATTGGTGGGCGGGGTTCGTAGCCTCTCGGCCCGTGCTGCCGAGCCTACTGTCTGTAAGGCCATCTCGGCCCAGACCCTTGGGAAAATGCTCGATCAAGAGCAGGGCACCATTAAGCCGGTGGTCTATGCGCTGTTGCTTGAGCTTTACATGAGTAACGATTTGAAGAGCCAGGGCCTCAAGTAATTAAGAACGGCCAGCGCGGCTCCGCTGGCCTGAGCTTAAACGCTTGCTGTCTCAGCTCGACGTCATTGCGTTACCATTTGAGCATGAAGACAGCCATGCTTATCACAGGTCACAGCCGGGGTTTAGGTGCCTCGGTTTTACAGCAGGCACGCATACGTGGGTTTTCGGTTCTGGGTCTTTCCAGAGGCAAAACGAACCTGCCGAGCCCATCGGAACTGCTTAGTAAAGACACCTCCCATGCATCCTCCACGGGAACCGGCGGATCTGAGGAGCCTTGGGTCTGTGAATACCCCCTTGACCTCTCTGACCTCAATGCTGTTTTAGCTTTTTTATCGGGCCCAACCTTGGCGCATTTCTTTGCTGGTGCCGAGCGTGTGTTGCTCGTCAATAATGCGGGCCTGATCAGTCCTATTGGGCCTGTGGGGCGGCTTTCCACTGAGGCTGTTTATTCATCGGTAGCGGCTAATGTTAGTGCAGCCATTGCGCTCACAGACGCTTTTTTAAAAGCCGTTCCGGCTTCGGCTGCAGATCGGCGCGTCATTCACGTCTCAAGCGGTGCGGCCCGCTCTGCCTATGCAGGCTGGAATGTCTATTGCGCAACGAAGGCCGCCCTCGATCACCATGCGCGCTGTGTACAACTCGAGGCGCAAGAACAGGGGCCCGCTCAAGGCCTTCGAATTTGCAGTCTCGCGCCAGGCATTATGGATACAGAGATGCAAGGTGAGATACGGGCAACCCCGTCCCAAGATTTCCCCATGCGCTCAAAATTTGACGACCTAAAGGCGCAGGGGGCCTTACTTCCCCCACAAGACGTTGCGGAGCGCTTGCTTACTTATATGGTCTCGGAGGCTTTCGGCTCAGATCCGGCAGCCGATTTGCGCTCCATTTCCCTTTAGAAGGCGTTTTCTTGAATGAAAACAGGGGGGTACCCCCATGGCGTGCTATCGGCTTAAAACCGGTAAAATGATGGATTAACGCCGTTTCATGAAAATTTAAAGAAAAGAGCGCCTTCTCGCTATGGAGTCCTTTGCTAAAGAAACCCTTCCCGTAAGTCTCGAGCAAGAGATGCGTCGCTCCTACCTCGATTACGCCATGAGCGTGATTGTGGGGCGCGCCCTTCCTGACGTACGTGATGGTCTTAAGCCTGTGCATCGTCGTGTGCTTTACGCCATGCACGAACTCAACAACGACTGGAATCGGGCCTATAAAAAATCGGCTCGTATCGTCGGTGATGTTATTGGTAAGTACCATCCGCACGGGGATTCGGCGGTTTACGACACCATTGTTCGTATGGCTCAGCATTTCTCGCTGCGCTACATGCTGGTGGACGGTCAGGGTAACTTCGGCTCGGTCGATGGTGACAACGCGGCGGCCATGCGATACACCGAGGTGCGCCTTTCAAAGATCGCCCATGAGCTGCTTGAAGACCTTGATAAAGACACCGTCAATTTCGGGCCGAACTACGACGGCTCCGAGAAAGAGCCCTTGGTTCTGCCCGCGCGCATTCCCAACCTATTAATAAATGGCTCCTCGGGTATTGCCGTGGGTATGGCCACCAACATTCCACCGCACAATCTTTCAGAGGTTGTTGCGGCCTGCCAGATGCTCCTTGCCAATGCCGATGTCACGGTGGATGAGCTTATGGAGTGCATTCCTGCGCCCGACTTCCCAACGGCCGGCATTATTTACGGCATTGAGGGCGTGCGCGAGGGCTATCGCACCGGACGTGGCCGGTGCGTCATGCGGGCAAAGACCCATTTTGAAGAAATCGACAAGGGTTCACGTCAGTCCATTATTGTCGACGAGCTGCCCTATCAGGTGAATAAGCGAAGCCTGCTTGAGCGCATCGCAGAGCTTGTGAATGAGAAGCGGCTTGAGGGTATCTCCGACATTCGCGACGAGTCCGATAAGTCGGGCATGCGTGTTGTTATTGAACTGAAGCGTGCTGAGCTGCCCGAGGTCGTTCTTAACAACCTTTATAAGAACACTCAGCTGCAAGACAGTTTTGGAATGAACATGGTGGCGCTGGTCGATGGCCAGCCTCGCACCTTGAACTTAAAGCAGATGCTTCAAAGCTTTTTGTCGCATCGCCGTGAAGTGGTCACACGCCGAACAGTGTTTGAGCTGCGTAAGGCCCGTGATCGAGGCCATGTGCTTGAAGGTCTGGCCGTGGCCGTGTCCAACATGGACGTCATGATCGAACTCATTAAAAGCTCGGCCAATCCCGCTGAGGCCAAAGAGGGCTTGCTGGGTCGAGCCTGGTCAGCGTCCTTGGTGACAGAGCTTCTGGCCAAGGCCAGTGAGACCAGTAAGGTCGAAGACTTTCGTCCTCTTGGCCTTTCAAGTCAGTACGGCTTGAAGGACGACGGGTATTGGCTCAGTGATACCCAGGCCTCTGAAATTCTTCAAATGAGGCTTCAACGTTTAACCGGTCTTGAGCAAGACAAGATTGTTGCCGAGTACAAAGAGGTGATTGCGCAGATTGCCGATCTGCTCGATATCTTGGCCAAGCCCGAGCGCATTACACAAATTATGTCCACGGAGCTCAGCGATGTGGGTACGGCCTTTGGTGATGCCCGCCGGTCGGTTATTGAGCTCAACGCCGAAGAGCTTCAAACGGAAGATTTAATTACGCCTCAAGAGATGGTGGTCACCCTCACCCACGGTGGCTACATTAAGAGTCAGCCGCTCAGTGAGTACCAGGCCCAGCGCCGTGGGGGTCGCGGTAAAACGGCAACCGCTACCAAAGAAGACGACTGGATTGACCAGCTCTTTATTGCCAACACCCACGACACCATTCTTGCCTTCTCGAACAAGGGCCGTGTCTATTGGCTGCGTGTCTTTGAGGTGCCGCAGGGCTCACGAGCCTCGAAGGGTAAGCCCCTTGTGAATGTCTGGCCGCTTGAAGAGGGCGAGAAGGTCACGGTTGTTCTGCCCATCAAGGCCTACGAAGAAAATAAGTTTGTCTTCATGGCCACTGAGCTCGGCACCGTGAAGAAGACACCTCTATCGGCATTTTCTCGACCCTTAAAGCGCGGCATTATTGCCTGCTCGCTCGATGAGGGCGACTGCCTAATTGGCGCAGCCATTACGAATGGCGAGCACGACGTTATGTTGTTCTCGGATTCGGGTAAGGCGGTGCGCTTTGCCGAGGGCGATGTGCGGCCCATGGGTCGAGAGGCCCGAGGCGTACGCGGCATGATGCTTGAGAAAGACCAACGACTCATTAGCATGATCGTGGCCGAGAACGAGAATGACTTCGTGCTTACGGCGACCGAGAATGGCTTTGGCAAACGCACGCTGATTTCCGAGCACACGCGCCATGGCCGCGGCACCAAGGGCATGATTGCCATTCAAACCACAGCACGTAACGGCAAAGTGGTGGGTGCCTGTCGGGTCAGTGAGACCGATGAAATCATGCTCATTACCGACCGCGCAGTGGTTGTGCGCACGCGCATTGCAGAGGTTCGTGCGCTTGGCAGAGCAACCCAGGGGGTGACGCTTATTTCGGTGGACGAGGGCAGTCGTCTTGTTGGCGTGCAGCGTATTGCCGAGCAAGACGATGGCTTGAACGAGGAGTCGGGCGAGACGCCTGCCGACAGTTCAAGCGACAACACGCCACAGGAATGACCGACGCCCTTTTGCAGGTCTTCCTCCTTGTGGGGGTTGGCCTGCTAGTGGCTCGTCTCGGCTGGATTGACGAGGTCTCAAGCCAGTCCTTTTCCAATTTGGTCTTGAAAGTCTTTCTGCCGGCCTTGCTCTTTCGAACTATGGCTACGGTTGATTTTCAGGCGTTAAGCCTGCTGCCTATCTTTAACTACCTGTCGCTCACCATGCTTACCTATGCGCTGGCCTTTTTTTGGGCGCAACGCTCGCCGCGCATTGTCTCGGACCCCAGCCAGCGCGGTCCTGCGGTCTCTCTGGCACTGGCCTCCACCTTTTCCAATTCCATCATGATTGGCATCCCGGTGGTCAAACTCTTCTATGGTCCCGAAGGCCTTGTCATTCTGCTCACCGTGGTGACCATGCACTCTTTGGTGCTACTCACTACATCGGTACTGGGTTATGAAATGCTCGCTAAAAACCGTTCGCGGCGAAGCCGGCTTATGACGCTTCGCCAATTGGCCCAGTCCGCCTTGTTGCATCCGGTTGTTGTACCTATTTTTCTCGGTGTCTTTGTTAGTTTTCTTCAGATTGAACTGCCCCTGCTGCTTGACTCCACGCTTTTGTCGATGGGTCAGGTGGCCATTCCGTGCTGCCTAGTCCTACTTGGTGCAACTGTTTATCACTCACGTGGGCAGATCGAGCCACGTGCGGTGGGGCCGGCTGTGCTGCTCAAGCTTGTTATTCATCCTCTGCTTGTCTATCTGGGCAGTCGTTTTATATTTCAGGCCGAGCCCTTGACTATTGCGGTTCTGACCAGTCTTGCGGCGATGCCCTCGGGTGCAAACCCTTACCTGCTCGCCCAGCGCTATAACCAGGGCGTTAGCATTAGCGCAACGGCTGTTGTGGCAACCACCGCCATTGCCGCTTTTTCGCTACCCTATGTGCTTTCCCTTTTCCCTGGGCCGTTTGCGTAACGCGCTTTAATGACCCTGTAACCTTAGGCCTTATGTCGAAAGAGTGACCCTCCCACCATGACTTCGAAACGACCCTATAACTTTGCCCCCGGGCCTGCTGCCTTGCCAGAGCCTGTGCTTGAAAAGGCCGCTGAGCAGATGCTGAGCTGGGGTGGCAGTGGCATGTCTGTCATGGAAATGACTCACCGAGGCCCATTGTTTAGCGAGATTCATGAGCGGGCCCTTGCCGACCTCAAAGAGCTGCTTGGGCTCGGCAGTGAGTTCGAGGTGCTCTTTATGCAGGGCGGAGCAACCGCCCAAAATGCCATCGTTCCCATGAACCTGCTTGCGAAGAATCCGAAGGCAGACTTCGTTCACACGGGTCACTGGTCGGCGAAGTCCATTGCCGAAACTAAAAAGTATGGCGATGTTCATCTGGTGGCAACCGCTGAGCCCGAGTGGGAGGATGCGGCAAGCTTTGGTTATGTACCGCCCGTCTCGAAATGGTCGCCTCGAGAGGAAGCAAGCTACTTGCATATTTGTGGAAACGAGACCATTTGCGGGGTGGAGTATCACCAGTGGCCGGATATGAAGGCGCTTGGGCTTGAAGAAGTGCCTCTGGTGGTGGACATGTCCTCGCACATTCTTTCAAGGCCCATGAACTTCGATTCCATTGCGCTTGCCTACGGGGGAGCCCAGAAAAACATTGGGCCCTCGGGCCTGACCTTTGTTATCTTGAAGCGTAGTCTTATTCAGGAGCATGCACCGACGGCCCTGCCCATCTGCCCTTCGGTCTTTGACTACCGTAAAGTGCTTGAGAATAATTCGTTGCTCAACACGCCCTCGACCTTTGCTATTTACATCGCGGGCTTGGTTTTTGAGTGGCTAAAAGACCAGGGCGGTGTTGCAGCCATGGGAGAGGTGAATGCCAAGAAGGCGGGACTGGTTTACGACCTTATTGACAAGTCGTCGTTTTATTCGTCGCGGGTTCGTAAGGCCAACCGTTCGTTCATGAATATTCCGTTCTTCCTTCCCGATGACAGGCTTTATGAGCCCTTCCTGAAAGGTGCTCAGGCCGAGGGGCTGCTTAACCTTAAAGGCCATAAGGCAGTGGGCGGTCTGCGTGCGAGTCTGTATAACGCCATGCCGCTTGAAGGCGTTGAGGCCTTGGTGGCCTATATGCGCCGTTTTGAAAAGGAGCAGGGATGACCCCGGAGCAGCTCAAGTCCTTTCGTGATCAGATCGACGCTTATGACGATGAAATTATTAAGCTCATGGTCAAGCGCGCAGGGGTCGTTCAGGCCGTAGGGCGCGAGAAGCACAAGGTGGGGGCCGCGGTCTTCCGGCCTGAGCGCGAGGTGGACATCATCGAGCGCATGTGTGCAAGTAACAAGGCCCTGGGTGGTCCTCTGCCCGATCAGTCCATTGCAGCCATTTGGCTTGAAATTATCTCGGGATGTCGGGCACTTGAGCGCGTCATGAAAGTGTCTTACCTCGGGCCTACTGGCACCTACAGTGAGCAGGCGGTGCGTACCTTGTTTGGTCATCAGGTCGAGATGCTGCCTTGTCAGAGCCTTGATGAGGCCCTTCGAAAAGCGGAAACAGGCCTTGCCGACATTGCTCTGCTGCCTGTTGAAAATTCGATTGAAGGAACAGTTGGCCGAACTCTTGACCTGCTTATCTCAACCTCGCTCAGCATTAGCGCTGAGGTGGCGATTCCTATTCATCACAGCCTTTTACATGCCTCGGGTACAAAGGACAAAGTCAAACGTGTGGTGGCGCATTCCCAGGCCTTGGCTCAGTGCCAGCGTTGGCTCGACACGAATATGCCCGGTGTCGAAACTGTGGCCGTGGCAAGCAACGGCCATGCAGCCGAAATGGCAGCAAACGACTCCACGCTTGCCTGCATTGCAGGTCAAACGGCTGCTGCGCACTACGCTTTGAAAAGCATTGCGGATCGCATTGAAGACGACCCTTCGAATCGAACCCGTTTTGCGGCCTTGGGTGCGTTCGAGCCCGAGGGCTGCGGCGTTGATCAGACCTCGCTTATTTTGTCTGTGCCCGATAAGGCCGGTGCCATGCTCTCTTTAATTGAGCCCCTTGCTCGACACGGGGTCTCGATGAAGCGGTTTGAGTCGCGACCCGCGCGTCAACTCGGGGGTGAGGCTTGGCAGTACTTCTTTTTTATTGACCTTGTGGGTCACCGAAAAGACAGCAACGTGGCTCTGGCCTTGGCGGAAATTCAACAGACCGCCGGGATGTTTAAGCTCCTGGGGTCCTATCCTTTATTCGACAAACTCACTGCTTAGATTTTTAGCAAAGGTTCGTTTGCCATGGCGTCACTTAACCAGCGCGTTCCCTCCTACCTTAAAGCCATTGCGCCTTATCAGCCCGGCAAGCCCATTGCCGACATTGCGCGGGCCTATGGCTTTCAAGAAGACCAGGTGGTGAAGCTTGCTTCCAACGAAAACCCACTGGGCATGAGCCCCAAAGGTCGAGAGGCCATGCTGAAGGCGGCGGGCGACCTCGGTCGCTATCCGGATGGCAATGGTTTTTCACTTAAGCAGGCCCTGTCGAAAAAGTTTGCTCTTGACCCCGCCACCATTACGCTCGGTAATGGAAGCAACGATATCCTTGAACTGGTGGCGCATGCCTTTTTGGCGCCCGGCAAAGAGTCGCTAATGAGCGACCATTCCTTTGCTGTCTATGCGCTGGCCAGTCAGGCTGTTGGCGCAACTCTGGTTTCAGTGCCTGCCCAGTCGCAGGACCTGGGTCATGATCTCGATGGCTTTTCGCGTCGTATCTCCGCTAACACAGCCGTGGTTTGGATTGCGAACCCCAACAATCCCACAGGTAGTTTTATTCCAGGCGATCGCCTGGAGTCCTTTATTTCCAGGGTTCCAACATCGGTGCTTGTGGTTCTCGATGAGGCCTACACCGAATACTTAAGTGAGGATGACTCCTACCCTGCCTTTGAATGGGTGACGCGTTATCCCAATTTGTTGGTTTCTCGCTCCTTCTCAAAAGCCTATGGCCTTGCGGGTCTGAGGGTGGGTTATGGAGTGGCCAGTGAAGAAGTCACTGACCTTTTGAATCGGGTGCGACAGCCGTTTAATGTGAACTCGCTTGCGCTTGCTGCTGCCGAGGCCTCGATCTTCGATTATGAATTCCTTTCCCGGTCCGCCGAGTTGAACCGTCAAGGCATGCTGCAGATTCAGCAGGGCCTGCAGACGCATGGAATAAGCGCGCTTCAATCGTGGGGAAACTTTCTTCTTATCGATCTTCAAGCCGTAAATCCTCTCGAGCCAAAGGCAGGCGCCGTGGTCTATGAGGCTTTGTTGTCGAAGGGTGTGATTACCCGGCCTGTTGCTAACTATGGCCTGCCGGGGTATCTGCGCGTTTCCATCGGCACGTCGATCGAAAACGAGGCCTTTCTAAAGGCCATGCCTTTTGCTCTTGAGGCGCTGAAGGCCTGTAAGGTCAGTGCTGCATGATTGATCGGCTATTACTCGTGGGCTGCGGTCTTATGGGTGGCTCGGTGGCTGCGGCGCTGCGCGCCCAATCGCCCTCGGCCCAGGTCTGGGTAGTTGACCCAGCCTTCGGTGAGAAGGCGGTCGAGCAAGGCTTGGCCAATCGTTCTTTTCCTTCCGTAGAGGCCATGCTCGATCAGGCGCAGCCTATAGTTGAACAAGGCCTGTTGTTTGCAACGCCTGCGCATGTGACTGCCAAGCTTTTGCCAGACCTTGCCCTTACGCTTGATCAACCTTATGCAAAAAGCCTTCAGTGGATTAGCGAACTAGGTAGCGTGAAGGCTCCGGTTGTGAAAGCCCTGCAGAGTATGGATGACGGTCCCGGGGGCAAGGCCCTTCAAGCCCTCTTTGTTCCAAGTCATCCCATGGCGGGCAGCGAGCAGTCGGGGCTCTCTGCCGCAGACCCCAGGCTGCTTCAAGGCGCACGCGTGTTGATCTCGAAGCTTGTGGACAATCAGCCCGAAGCCGTCGATGGCCTTGAGCTCTTTTTCAGCAGCTTAGGTGGACTGCCCATTGCCCTTCCACTTGGAGAACACGACGAGTTGCTGGCGGCATTAAGCCATCTGCCTCATCTGCTTGCCTATGGACTGGCCGGCATGCTGGCTTCGGGCCCCTATGCGGCCGCTGCACAGAGTCTTCACGGTGGCGGGCTGCGCGATACCACTCGTATTGCAGGATCGTCCGCGGAACTTTGGTCGGGCATTCTTTTAGAGAATCGTGAGGCGGTCTTGGCCCTTATGACGCAGTACAAACTAAGTCTTTCCGAGCTTGTGCATGCCCTTGAGTTTCAAGATGCGCAGGCCCTTCAGCAGAGTCTCAAGCGGGCAAGCCAATGGCGACGTCAGTTCAGCTAGGGCTCGACCTGCGTCCCCTTGCCCGGGGTCGGGTTCAGCTGCCGGGTAGTAAGAGCCTATCGAACAGGGCTTTGCTGCTTGCAGCCCTCGCCCATGGAACCACGCAGATCTCAGGGCTGCTCGATTCCGATGATACCCGGGTGATGGTCGAAAGCCTTCGTCGCCTAGGCGTGGCGCTTTCGGGGGACTTGGCGGATTCAAAAGGTCAGGGGCTCGTCGTTGAGGGTGCGGCGGGCCAGTTTTCCAAGGCCGAGTCTCTCGAACTTTTTGTTGGCAACTCGGGGCTCACCATTCGCACTCTCTTGCCGGCCGTTGTGGTCGCGGGTCTGTCGGTTGATGTTGTTCTTAGCGGTGTTGATCGTATGCATGAGCGGCCGATTGCAGATCTTGTGGATGGCCTGCGTGCGCTTGGCGCCAGCATTGACTACCTGGGGCAGCACGGCTATCCGCCGTTATGCGTTCGGCCCGCGCGTTTGAAGCCCATGGAGAGGCTTCGTGTCCGTGGCAATGTCTCCAGTCAGTTTCTTACTGGGCTGATGCAGGTGGCGCCCCTGCTTGCAGTGCAGTGGGGCCGGCCTGTTGAGATTGAAGTGGAGGGCCCGTTAATCAGCCGGCCGTATGTGGATCTTTCCATCCATATGCTGGCTCAGTTTGGGGTTAGGGTTGAAGAACCCGTGCCCGGGCAGTTCCGTATTCATCCCGCCCAGGCAAACATTGGTCTTCAGGCCCTCGGGCAGCTTAAGGTTGAGGCCGACGCCTCTTCTGCCTCCTACTTTTTGGCTGCAGGCTTGCTGGGTGGTGGACCGGTGCGCGTCGAAGGTGTTGGGAAAGACAGCCCTCAAGGTGATGTCCAGTTTGCCCATGCCTTGTCTCAAATGGGCGCATCGATTACCTGGGGTGATGACTTTATTGAGGCTCGCGCGGCCCGCCTCAATGACCTGGGCAGGCCTGTCGTCAAGGCGGTGAGCCTTAACGCCAATGCCATTCCCGATGCCGCCATGACCCTTGTGGCGGTGGCGCTGTATGCGCCTGCGGGCGCCACCACGCGACTCGAGGGTATTGGTTCGTGGCGCGTAAAAGAGACTGATCGTATTGCCGCCATGGCGAACGAGGCCCGGGCGCTTGGTGCCATAGCCGTCGAAGGGCCCGACTTTATTGAAGTCACCGCGCCGGCGCAGCTAACCTCCGCAAGCATTGCCACCTACGATGACCATCGTGTGGCCATGAGTTTTGCGCTTGCCAGCTTTGAACATCCTGGGGATAAGCGGGGGATAAATCCAGCTGACGCTGTGGGTAATCGTGTGGAAAAGGCTGTGGAAAACACCGGTAAGCCAGGGGATAACTGCACCAAGGCCGCCTCGCCAACAGTGAAGCAGGCTGGTCGCAGCCTCATGATTCAAGACCCAGGCTGTGTGGCAAAGACCTATCCCGAGTTCTTTGAGGCCTTTGCCGATGTCTGCGCCCAGGCCGTGCCTGTGGTTGCCATTGACGGACCCACAGCCTCAGGCAAGGGCACGGTCGCGGCATTGCTTGCCCAGAGACTTGGTTTTCATTACCTCGACAGCGGGGCGATTTATCGGCTGCTCGCTTTGGCAAGCCAAGACCAGGGCCTCGCCGAAGACGATGAGCAGGGTCTTGTGGCCTGCGCGGGCCAGATGCAGCTGCAGTTTCAGGCCGATTGTGTTTTTCTAGGTGGGAAGGACGTAAGCCTGCCCATTCGGGCTGAGGCCATTGGCAATCGGGCCTCGCGGCTTGCCGCGCTGCCAAGGGTTCGGCAGGCCTTACTGCGCCGGCAGCGAGATTTTGCAAGGCCTCCAGGCCTGGTGGCCGATGGCCGCGACATGGCCTCGGTGGTCTTTCCCCATGCTCAGCTCAAGATCTTCCTAACCGCCTCGGCCGAGGTGCGTGCGCAACGTCGCTACAACCAATTGAAAGAAAAAGGAATTCCCACTACACTTGAGGGCCTTTTAGCAGATCTTTTGGCGCGTGACGAGCGGGACAGTAATCGTGCGGTTGCGCCTTTAAGGTTTCTGGAAGGAACCGATATGGTCTTCTTGGACACGTCTAAGAAGTCTGTATCACAGGCCGTTGAAGAGATTGAACACGCCTTCGCTAAGAAGGCAGCTGAGCAGGCGTAACTGCTTTTCGGTTCTTTTCAACATGGGTGCCCATTTGGGCGTAATTCCATCGTCGGCGCAGTCTGGCGATGTGTTATTGGAATGGTTCGTTAATGTCACTTGAAACATCTATCGGCGCAGCAGCGCCCGAGTCGTTTGCGGCGTTGTTCGCCGAGTCAATTGCCCGTCAAGAAATGCGCGCGGGTGAAGTTATAACCGCCGAAGTTATTCGCATTGATCAAAACCATGTGGTCGTGAATGCGGGTCTTAAGTCTGAAAGCTTTATTCCTGTTGAAGAGTTTCATAACGACCAGGGCGAGCTCGATGTTAAAGAAGGCGATTTTATTTCTGTAGCCATCGAGGCTCTGGAGGATGGTCGAGGCGAGACGCGTCTTTCACGCGATCGTGCCAAGCGCTTAGCTGCTTGGCTTAGCCTTGAGCAGGCCCTTGAGTCGGCCGAGCTCATTACTGGGACCGTAACCGGCAAGGTGAAGGGTGGCCTTACCGTGATGACCAACGGTATCCGTGCCTTCTTGCCGGGTTCGCTGGTCGATACACGTCCTGTAAAAGACACCAGCCATATTGAAGGCAAGACGCTCGAGTTCAAGGTTATCAAGCTTGATCGTAAGCGTAACAACGTCGTGCTCTCGCGTCGTGCTGTGATTGAGACCAGCATGGGTGAGGAGCGTAGCAAGTTGCTTGAGAACCTTACTGAGGGCTCCACCGTCACTGGTGTTGTGAAGAACATCACCGACTACGGCGCATTTGTGGACCTCGGTGGTATCGACGGTCTTCTTCACATTACCGACATGGCCTGGCGTCGTGTCCGTCACCCCTCTGAAGTGCTCACCATTGGCCAAGAAGTGACAGCCAAGGTCCTGCGCTTTGATCAAGATAAGAACCGTGTGTCGCTCGGCATTAAGCAGCTTGGCGATGATCCTTGGGAAGGCATTGCACGTCGTTATCCCCAGGGCTCACGTCTATTTGGTAAGGTCACCAACATCACCGACTACGGCGCCTTCGTTGAAATCGAGCCCGGTATCGAGGGACTGGTTCACGTCTCTGAAATGGACTGGACCAATAAGAATGTAAACCCCGGCAAGGTGGTTCAGGTGGGTGATGAGACCGAAGTTATGGTTCTTGAGATCGATGGCGAGCGCCGTCGTATTTCGCTGGGCATGAAGCAGTGTGTGGCCAACCCGTGGCAGGAGTTCGCGGGCACCGCGAACAAGGGTGACAAGGTCTCGGGTCAGATCAAGTCCATTACCGACTTTGGTGTCTTCGTTGGACTGCCTGGAAACATTGATGGTCTGGTTCACCTCTCCGATCTCTCCTGGACCGAAACCGGCGAAGAAGCTGTGCGCCGCTTTAAGAAGGGTGACGAGGTCGAGGCCGTTGTTCTTGCCATTGATGTCGAGCGTGAGCGTATTTCCTTGGGCATCAAGCAGCTTCAGGGCGACCCTGTGGCCGGCTACTCGAATCAACTCGAGAAGGGGGCTGTGGTTACCGGTACCGTGAAGTCCGTGGATGCCAAGGGTGCAGTCATTGCCCTGGCCGATGACGTCGAGGGCTATCTGCGTGCCTCTGACATCTCGCGCGAGCGAGTGGAAGACGCGCGTTCGCATCTGAAGGAAGGCGACGAGGTTGAGGCCATGATCGTGAACGTCGATCGTAAGACTCGGTCCATTAACCTTTCCATCAAGGCCAAAGACTCTGCCGACGCCGCCGATGTTCTTCAGAAGATGGCAGCCGAGACCACTGGCGCTGCTTCGGGTACCACCAACCTTGGTGCGCTGCTTAAGGCGAAGCTCGACAGCCAGTCGGACGGCAAGGACGCGTAAGCCTTTAAGCCTAGCCATGACGCGCTCGGAACTTATACAGCGCCTTGCCGACCGGCTCGCGGGCCTTGACCGTGGTCAGGGCTCCGAGCTGGGGCCACGCGACTGCGAGGTCTCGGTTCGGGTGCTGCTCGATGCCATGACTCAGTCGTTGGCCAACGGCCAGCGCATTGAGATTCGAGGCTTTGGAACCTTTTCAGTCAACAGCCGGCCGCCTCGAGTGGGTCGCAATCCAAAGTCCGGCGAGATGGTCTCTGTTCCGGCCAAGCGCGTTCCCCACTTTAAGCCTGGCAAAGAGCTTCGGCTTAAAGTGAATCAGCCTGGGGATTCGGCCGATGGTGCCGATTGACCCAAGCTGGTTTCTAGCACTTCCACTTCTTTTCATTCTGGGCTGGTTTTCGGCGCGGCTTGACCGTCGTCAGCAACAGACCCAGCGTCAGCTTAATCTGCAGCCTCTTGAGAGGGCTATTCAGGCTTTGGCGGCAGGCCACCCCGATGAGGCGCTCAAGCAGCTTCTGCTTGCTGTGCGCGAGGGCCCGGACATGCTTGGACTTCAACGGGCCATCGCCGACCTTTATCGTCAGAAGGGCCAGTCGGATCGGGCTATTGAAGTCCGCCTTTCAATCCTTGCGCGCAAATCCATTAGCACCGATCTTGAGCAGGCCCTTCTTTTTGAGCTTGCCAATGACTACATGGCTGCCGGTATTTTTGATAGGGCCCAAGCCTCTGCTCAGGCGAGTCTTGCGCTGGCCAAGGGTGTGCAGGCCGAGCCATGCCTCAAACTGATGCTTGAAATTGCTCAGATTCGCAGGGACTGGGCCGAGGCGCTTCGACTGCTTGATCAGCTCAGCACTGCTAGTAAAGACAGGGATGCAATCGGCGACGATGGCCTTCGGCGGTTGCGGTTTCACAGCCTTGTGGAAGCAGGTCGTCTGGATGAGGCGCAGGCCTTTTGGCCCGAGCACCCGCGGCTTCGCCAGGCCGTCACGGGGGTGCAGGGCACGCACGGCCTGCACCTGTGTCAGGCCTGTGGTTTTCAGACACAAAGTCACTACTGGCAGTGTCCTGGATGCATGAGCTGGGATAGTTTAAAAGACCTGCAGCCCGACCAAATGGCGGAGGCCAAGGCCTAGAGCAAGTCACTAGCCTTGGGGGTTCTTCAACTTAATTAGGAGAACCTTTATGTCGACCGCTGTTGTTGCTTCCCCTGATGTCTTTCGTCTTGCACGCGCAGCCCTTGTCGGGCTTGGACTTTCTTTGTTGGCCTCTGGCCCCCTCATGGCTCGTGTCGATCTTAATACGGCAAGCCAGTCGCAGCTGGAGTCCATTCGCGGCATCGGCCCAAGCATGTCCAAGCGCATTCTTGATGAACGCAAACGGAATGGCCCCTTTGTGAGTCCGCAAGACTTTGCTCGTCGGGTGGCCGGTGTTGGACCCAAGAAGCTCAAGTCGTTTCAAGACGCTGGACTCATCATCGTGGCAAAGCCCCTGCCCGAACCCAAGCGCCCCGCCGAAGCCAAGGCCACAGCTCAGTAATAAAAGCTGAAGCGTATTGGCACCACGGAGTTAATCGAGTTCACGGGGCATTTCCTGCAACAATTCGTGGATGCCCCGTTTTTCTTTATACCTTCGCCTGGCTCGGTTTGACCGTCCGGTCGGCACCCTGCTTTTGCTTTGGCCTACCCTCTGGGCCCTCTGGCTGTCGGCCCAGGGCAATCCCGAGCCTGCGAGGCTCTTGGTTTTTGTGGTGGGTGTTGTTCTTATGCGCGCAGCCGGATGCGTGGTGAACGACATTGCCGATCGAAGGTTTGATCGGCATGTGAAGCGCACAGCTCAAAGGGTACTCACCACGGGCGAGCTCTCGGTTCGTCAGGCCGCCGTTTTTGCCGCAGTTCTTTTTGGTCTTTCAGCAGCCTTACTGTTTTTTTTGAATTCCCTTGCCATTGCGCTTGCTGTTTTAGCCGCAGTGCTTGCTGCCTGCTACCCCTTGTTTAAGCGTTTCTTCCCCTTCCCACAGCTTGTGCTGGGCTTGGCCTTTAGCTTCGGAATTCCAATGGCCTATGCCGATACCCTTGGCTTTATTCCCTTAACGGCCTGGCTTTTATTTGTCGGCAATTTGCTCTGGGTGCTTGCCTACGACACGGCCTACGCCATGGTCGATCGGGATGACGACCTTCGACTCGGCCTGCACAGCAGCGCCATTGCCTTCGGTCGCTACGATGCTCTTGCGGTGATTTGCTCGCAGACGCTTTTTCTTCTTTGTATTGGTGGTGTCTTTTATGCCGACAGCCTTGGGCCTATTGCTTGGCTTGGCTGGTGCCTTGCCTGTATCTATTCCTTGGTCTTGGTTCGTCCTTTAGGTCAGCGAGACCGAGACTGCTGCTTTGCTGTCTTTGCCAAGAGCCATCGGGTTGGCCTTATTCTGTGGCTTGGCCTTTTACTGCACTACGAAAGCTCGCGAGCCCTTTTCTGAGCGGCTTCAATCGCAGAGCTTAGGGCCTGCTCAAGACCCGCTGCGCCCAGCATTTCCATGGCGGCGGCTGTGGTGCCGCCCTTGGAGGTTACCTTTGCCCTAAGGCTTTCGGCCGTTTCATCGGAGGCATCTAGCAAGGCCACTGAGCCTTTAACCGTTTGCCAGGCAAGCGTCTTGGCTGTATCGGGGGAGAGCCCCGTGCTTTGGGCCGCTTTCATGAAGCATTCAACAAAGTAAAAGACATAGGCGGGCCCTGATCCCGAGATGGCCGTGACGGTGTTGATCTCGTCTTCTAAGTCAAGCCAGACCGTGGGGCCCAGGCCACGCAGCAGGTCGTTGGCCTGCTCGCGAAGCGGGGCTTGAAGCGAGGCCGGTGCATAAAGACCGGTGATGCCCTGACCCACCATAGCCGGGGTGTTCGGCATGCAGCGAACAATGGACGCAAGCCCAGACCAGTCTTCTAGCTTCTGAACCGACAGGCCGGCCGCAATACTTAGCAGGGCAGGGCGGGACGAGCCATTGCCTATTGCCTGTGTCTGGCGAAGAATGGGTAGTAGCGCCTCCTGCGCCTGTTGGGGCTTCACCGCCAATACCAGCCAGTGAAACTGCTTGAGGGGTGTTTGGCCGAGCAAGGCCTCAAGGCTTGTAAAGACAGCGCCCGATGGCAGCCCAGCTGTTTGCCTGAGGGTTTCGTGAAGGGCCTCGATGGGTTCAACAAGATGAATGTTTGCCGCGAGGCCCGAGCGCTTAAGGCCTGCAAGAATGGCCTGGGCCATGTTGCCGCCACCGAGCATCAGAATGTCTAAGGTTTGGGTCATGGTGGAGAACTCCCTTGTGTGGTCGTGTGTTGCGAGCAGCGGTGGTTATGAAACAGGCTTAGTCAACCGAGGGCGGCCGCATCATGCTGCGAAGGGGCATGCCCAGCAGCCTAAGCACCGCAAAGTAGCTAATCACGGCCAAGGCAATCAGACCAAAAAGCATGCCTAGTCGCACGAAGGGCCGAGCCTGCTCAGCCCCCCAGTCAATGGGCTGGGTTAGCCAAATTAAGCCGCCCGCCATAACAAGAGCGGCAACCAAGCACTTCAGTAAAAGTTTGACCCAGCCGGGCTCGGGCCGATAGGTTCCGCGTTGTCGCAGTCGCACGAGTAAAAGGCCAGCGTTAAAGCAGGCCGCCAGGCTTGTGGCAACGGCAAGGCCAGCATGACCCATGAGAGGAACCAGGCCAAGGTTGAGCAGCTGGGTAAGCACAAGCGTTGCAAGTGCAATCTTGACAGGGGTCTTGATGTCTTGTTGGGCGTAGAAGCCTGGTGCCAGTACCTTCACGGCAATCAGGCCCAAAAGACCAATGGCGTAGCCTTGCATGGCGTAGGCGGTCATGGATAAATCTTCTGAATCAAAGGCGCCATAGTGAAAAAGCCCAGCCGTAAGACCTGGGGCCAGAAGGGCAAGGCCCACCGCCGCGGGCAGTGCCAGAAGCACGACCAGTCGCAGGCCCCAGTCAATCAGCTGCGAGACGCGTGCTGGGTCATTCAGGTTGTGGGCCTTGGTCAGGCTGGGCAGCAGCACCGTACCAAGGGCAACGCCAAGCAGGGCTGTGGGAAATTCCATCAGTCGATCGGCAAAGCTAAGCCAAGAGACACTGCCTTCGGCAAGCCGCGAGGCAATGTGGGTGTTGATAACCAGGCTCACCTGGGCCACCGAGACGGCAAGGCTTGCAGGAAGCATAAGGGTAAGAATGCGACGTACCCGTTCGTCGCGCCATGTGTCGGCAAGACTTTTGAAGGGGCGCCTGAGCATAGCCGGGACCTCGGCAAGCAGCCCGCGTCGGGCCAAGGCCCAGGCTTGTAGCGCAAGTTGTGCCAGCCCCCCCAGAATCACAGCAACGGCCAGTGCCCAGATGGGCTCATGAAGATGGGGGGTAAGGAGAAGGGCGCAGCCGATGAACGAGAGGTTCAGCAGCACCGGCGTGAAGGCTGGAATCTTGAACTCCGACCAGGTGTTCAGAATGCCCGAGGCAAGGGCCACCATGGAAATAAGAACGATGTAAGGAAACATGAACTGGGTGAGGGCCACGGTCAACTCAAACCGCTCCTTGTCGCCCGAGAAGCCTCCCGTCATCAGCCAGACCAGCACCGGTGCGGCCAGAATGGCAAGAAGGCTAATGGCCGTAAGAATGAGAAATAGGCCAAGGCCCACGCGCGAAGCTAGCAGCCTTGCCGGTTCGTCCCCGTCTTGAGTCTTAACCTGCCCTAGTACAGGAACAAAGGCCTGGCTAAAGGCCCCTTCGGCAAAAAGACGGCGCAGTAGGTTGGGCAGACGAAAGGCCACGAAGAAGGCGTCGGTCTGAGCACCTGCGCCAAAGAGGCTGGCCGTCAGCACCTCGCGAACCAGGCCGGTGATTCGGGAAAGGAAGGTGAGCCCGCTAACTGTGGCGGCCGTCTTGAGAAGATTCATAAGAACGGCTATAGTTTAGGGCTTTTCTCACACCTTATTACCAGCATAGGATTTTTATGGCGAACTCAGCCTCAGCGCGCAAAAGCGCACGTCAGGCCGCTCAAAGGCGACTTGTTAACACCGGACTTCGTTCGGCCTATCGCACGGCGGTTAAGTCGGTGCGCAAGGCCGTGGCCGAGGGCAATGTTGAAACTGCAAAGACAGCCTTTCGTACGGCCAGCAGCGTGATCGATCGCATTGCTGACAAGAAGATCGTTCACAAGAACAAGGCCGCGCGTCACAAGAGCCGTTTGTCCGCGGCTGTGAAGGCAATCGCTGCGGCCTAAGTTTCATCGACGAAGCCGTCGGTTCTTAGGCTAGATTCTTCGCTAGCCTTATTTCGAGGGGCGGGTTCCAAATAGGGCGGACCCAACCCTAAGCCAGGTCAATCCTTTTTTTGGTTCCGATTCGGCAACGGCCGCCTCCAGGTCCGCCGACATACCCATCGATAAGACATCAAATTCGCGCAGGCCCTCGTTGGCAAGTGCTGCGTTGATGGTCTGCTTCAGTTGGCGAAGCTTGGCAAACCAGTGGCGTTGCTCGTTCACATTGGTGCTTGCTTTCGGAATGGCCATGAGGCCTCGCATCACCAACCGCTCGCCCATGGGGTCAAGCTTGGCGGTGGCAAGAGCCAGCGCGATGGCTTCTTCGCCTGGCATCACCCCAGACTTGCTAGCCTCCTCACTGATATTGACCTGAAGGCAGGCCTGAAGCGGTGCAAGCTGCGGAGGCCTTTGGTCAATCAGACGCTGGGCAATTTTTAATCGGTCGACGCTGTGGATCCAGTCCATGGTCTCGGCAATCTCGCGAGTCTTGTTGCTTTGCAGTGGGCCAATGAAATGCCAGTGAACAGCTGTTGGGCTTGTGAGTTTGTCCTGAGCTAAAAGGGCATTGACCGCTTGGCGTTTCTCAACCGCCTCCTGCACATAGTTTTCTCCAAAGTCGCACTGCCCCTGGGCAATGGCCGCGAGCACGGCCTGCGGTCCAAAGGTCTTGCTGACGGCGAGAAGGCGCACACGCTCCTCGGGCATGGCAGAACTCTGGCAGGCGGCATTTATTCGTGCTCGGACCCCTTGAAAGGGGATTGCGAGCGTGGGGTTCGACTCATTCATTCGGAGTGTCTGGTGGTGACGATACGGGTGAAGACGATACAAATGCGGGCGATAAAGGCGAGGGCGCTACGGCGTCTGTGACAGTCTTGGTTCGAACCGAGCCTGCCACCATGTCAAACCGCATCCATCGGCAGTCTAGGTCGCCGTTATAGACGGGGATGCGACGTGAGGCCTTCAGGCGAAGCAGGCTGTCGAGTTTTGGATTGTCGGTAAGTAGCCAGGCCGTCCAGCCCGTGCAGGCTGACTTCAGCCAGGCGCTAAGCTCGCGCCAGTCGGACTGCATGGAGAGCCGCTCACCGTAAGGGGGGTTCGTCAGCAAGAGCCCTCCGCCTTGCGCAGGTGTGCAGTCCAGGGCATCGCGGCAGGACCATTGAATACGGGTTGAGACGGTGCTTGGTAGGGCCCGGTGGGCGTTGGCGATGCTGGTTTTAATCATGCCGGCATCAATGTCGGAGCCCTGAACTGACTCCACAAGATCGGAGACCAGGGTTCGGCCGCGTGCGCCTTCAAGCATCTGCCAGCGTGACTCAATCTCTCTACGCAGGGCGGCCCAAGGCACCTTTTGAAAGGCGCTGGAGCGATTGAACTTTTCGCATGCAAAGGATCGGGGTGCCGACGGATGCCAGCCTGGGGCAAGCCCAAGCTGGGCCTGGAGGGCCTCAATGACAAGAGTGCCACTTCCACAAAAAGGGTCCAGCAGTCGCAAAGCTTTGGCGGACCCTTCAGGCGCGCCTGGGTCCTGGGACTTGCGGGCGAAGTGAATAAGCGCGGCAGCGAGGTTCTCGCGCAAGGGCGCCTCACCTTTCGAGAGCCGCCATCCCCTTTTAAAAAGGGGCTCGCCGCTGGTATCAAGCGATAGCGTAGCCTTGTCGCCGTCCACAAAAAGCCAGATACGCTGATCGGGTGTCTGTGTGTTGACTGAAGGCCGCTCACCGGTTTCTTGGCGAAAACGATCGCAAATGCCATCTTTGGTTTTTAAGGCCGCAAGCGAGAGGGGGAGCTTAAAGAGGGGCTTGCGGCCCTGGTTGGCATCCACACGAATCGTCTGGCTGACATCGAAAAACGATTCCCAGGCGATGTGGCTTGCGGCTTCAAGAATATCGTCGGGCGAACGTAGGCGAAACTGATCGAGGCTAAGGAGCAGTCGTGTGGGGATGCGGCACCAGAGATTGGCGCGTGCAATAGCCAGGGCATCGGCCCGGCACCAGACACCACCACGACCGCTGGAGACCTCTGTGATACCGGGCTGGGCACGAAGCTCGTCTTCCAACGCCGGCTCAAGGCCAGCCGGACAGACGGCAAAGACCGCATGCAAAGGCGCGGCCACTAAAAGGGTTTAACCACCACCAGAATAACGGCGGCGAAAAGTAAAAGAACGGGCAGCTCGTTGAACCATCGGTACCAGACATGACCGTGGGTGTTGGCCTCGGCTTTAAAGCGCTTAAGCTGACGACCAAGAATATGGTGATAGCCAAGCAGAACTACAACAACGAGAAGCTTGGCATGCATCCAGCCATTGCCCTGGGCCGGCATACCAATGCCAAAGCCAAGCCAAAGCCAGAGCCCGAAGACTAAGGCAAGCACCATGAGGGGCGTCATGAACCGGTAGAGCTTATGGCTCATGAGGAGGAGTCGGTTGCGTTCAGGTTCGCCCTCCTCACCCTCGGCCACCATCGCAAGGTTCACATAGATACGCGGCAAATAGAACAAGCCCGCGAACCAGCTGGTTACAAAAATAATGTGCAGAGCCTTGACCCATAGCACGCCCGATTCAGCAAAGGCGTAAAGAAGGTAGCCCGTGAGGGTTCCGAGCAGTCCAAGAATAAGGCTAGCCACGAATCTGGCCCTCGCCCAGCACGATCCACTTCTGGCTGGTAAGGCCTTCAAGGCCCACCGGACCACGGGCATGAAGCTTGTTCGTACTAATTCCAATTTCCGCGCCCAGGCCGTATTCAAAGCCATCGGCAAAACGGGTTGAGGCATTCACCATGACCGAGGAGGAGTCCACTTCGCGTAAAAAG
>Ga0181606_10000865_pt1 | contig 25836 bp, 18 predicted proteins | sample 041ome_10_FD_132994 | JGI IMG/M metagenome (GOLD analysis project Ga0181606, IMG submission 132994) | Coastal salt marsh microbial communities from the Groves Creek Marsh, Skidaway Island, Georgia - 041412US metaG (megahit assembly) | ecosystem: Environmental > Aquatic > Marine > Intertidal... | reverse complement strand
TAATTGATAGATATTTACATCAGCATCAATGTCATTTGCTAGTTTAATAGCGGCCTGTTCGTTTTTATAATAGGTAATAGCAACCTTTGCGCCTGAATTAGAAAATTCTTCAGCACACAATGAACCTATGCCTCCGCTGCCTCCTACAATAAGTGCGCATCCATTTTTAAAATTCTGATCTATCATTTAAAACTCTTTTCAATTAATTTTCTATCTGATAAGGCTTCTCCCAGTTGACTGGTAAATTGTACTGCATAGACTCCATTAATGGCGCGATGATCATAACTTAGAGAAATTGGTAAAAAGCTTCTACCTTCAAAGCCAGCTTTTGATGAAACAACCTTCTCATAACTCTTTGAAATTCCCAAGATAGCTACTTCAGGAGGATTAATTATTGGTGTGAAGAATTTCCCACCAATCGCTCCTAAAGAACTAATGCTAAAAGATGCTCCTTTCAAGTCAGCAATATTTAATTTTCTTTTTTTTGCAGCCTCAGCTAATTCGTTAATCTCTGATGAAATTTCTGCAATTGATTTTAATTGAGCATTTTTTATATTTGGCACAATTAATCCCTCAGGCGTATCTATGGCAATACCTAGATTTACATAATCTTTTAAAATAATATTTTCTAAGTTTGAATCCAAAGAACTATTGAGTAATGGGAACTCATATAGAATTTCAGTTGTAATTTTTGCAATAAACGCTAATGGAGATATTTTAACTTTATGCTTTTTGCATAATTGAGCTCTGGTATCAAGCAATATTGTTAAATCGCATTCATCATGTTGAGTAACATGTGGAATATTAATCCAAGATCTATGAAGGTTAGCTAGAGAAGACTTCTGAAACTTAGAAAGCTTATTTTCTTTGATTGGACCCCATTTGGAGTAATCAATATCAGGCTGCGTAAACTCAAAGCTATTACTTTTATTGGGAGATGAGAGTTGTAATTTTACATATAAATGTAAATCTTCTTTTATTATTCTCATCTTTGGGCCACTTGGCGAAACAAGCGATAAATCAATGCCAAATTCTCTTGCAAGCTTTCTAACCGCTGGTCCTGCGTATATATTTTTACTATTTAAAATGGGGGTATTTTGCTGTTCATTTATTGATAGTGGTTCAGATTCAAGCTCATCTACTTTTTCAGAGAGAATGTTATTTTCCTCGACCTTTTGCTCCGAGGCATTTTTTTTCTCATGTTGAGTTTCTTGATCTGAGGTTTCGATTGTCAAAAAAGGCGCGCCAGAACTGACGATATCTCCAACTGATACTTCAATAGAAATAACTTTGCCAACTACAGAGGCAGGGATTTCCATTGCAGCTTTATCAGACTCTAAAACAATGATTGGATCTTCCGAATCGACTTGATCGCCTTCTTTAGCACAAATTTCAATTACTTCAACATCTTCAGCTTCACCTAAGTCAGGAATGTTGATAATCTTTTTAACCATCAAACTTCCCAGGGATTAGCTTTACTTGGATCAACCTTTAGTTTTTTATAAAAAGATGTAATTTCTTTTTTACTTATATCTCCTTTTATAAAAAGAGAGTAAATCGCTACTCGTGCTATATTGTTTGCATCTACTTCAAAAAATTCTCGAAGTTTCTGCCTTGAATCACTTCTTCCATAACCATCAGTTCCTAGAGTGTAATAAGGCGCTTTAATAAAAGCTCTAATTTGCTCTGAGTAAGCTCTCATATAATCGGTTGCTGCAATTACAGGTTTATCTATACTTGGCAAACATTCCTCTACATAGGATTTTTTGTGTTTAGCGGTCGGGTTTAGCTCATTAAAACGTTCTTTTTCCATCCCATCTTTTCTCAACATATTAAAACTGGTAGCACTCCACACATCAGCTGTTATTCCAAATGATTCTAATACTTTTTGTGCCTTGATTGATTCGTTTAAAATTGATCCGGAGCCAATCAATGTAACTTGAGGGTCACTGTGATCTTTAATCATATATAGGCCTTTTATAATTCCCTCATCAGAATTTTTTGGCTGGGGTGGCTGTATATAATTCTCATTTGTCACAGTAATGTAGTAGTAATAATTTTCTAAGTCTACAAACATTTTTTTTATCCCATCTTTAAAAATAACTGCTAATTCATATGCATAAGCCGGATCATAAGATCTGCAATTTGGAATTGTTGAAGAGAAGATGTGGCTGTGTCCATCTTGATGTTGTAACCCTTCTCCGTTTAATGTTGTTCTTCCAGATGTCGCACCGATTAAAAACCCTTTAGCTTGGGAGTCACCAGCGGCCCATGCTAGATCATGGATCCGTTGAAAACCAAACATGGAATAAAATAAATAAATAGGAATCATTGGAATGTTGTAGTTAGAATATGCTGTTGCTAAAGCAATCCAAGCAGAAAATGCTCCAGCTTCATTAATGCCTTCTTCTAACATCACCCCATCTTTAGATTCTTTGTACCACATGACCTGATCGGCATCTTCTGGTTTGTATTTCTGCCCTTCTGAAGAATATATACCAATCTGTCTAAATAACCCTTCCATGCCAAAAGTTCTTGCTTCATCAGGCACAATGGGAACAATCCGCTCTCCAATATTTTTATCTTTTAAAATATCTGTCATCATTCTTACAAAAGCCATCGTGGAGGAAATTTCTTTATCCTCAAAGCCCTGGGTAAATTTATGAAAAATTGAATCAGATGGTTTGGAGAGTTTTTGTGTATGTCCTCGCCTCCTTGGTATTGGACCGCCTAAACGATCTCTAGTTTTTAAAAGATACTGTATTTCAGGTGAATTTTTGGGAGGCCTCACGTATGGCAATTTTTCAATATCCTTATCTGAAACTGGAATATCAAACTTATCTCTAAATGACTTTATGTTATCGGTTGTAAGTTTCTTTACTTGATGAGTTGTATTATCTGCTTCCCTAGATCCAGTTCCGTAACCTTTTGTAGTAAGAGCCAAAATGACTGTAGGAGCCCCCTTAGAATTAACTGCTTTGTGGTAAGCAGCATAAACCTTATAAGGATCATGACCTCCTCTATTTAATTTATAAATATCTTCATCTGTAAGATCTTCAACCATTTCTAAAACATCAGGATCTTGTCCAAAAAATCTTTCACGAGTATAAGCACCACCTTTAGCTTTAAAATTCTGTAGTTCTCCGTCAACCACTGCATCCATTAGCTCTTGGAGTTTGCCCTCTTTATCTCTTGCAAATATTGGATCCCACAATCTTCCCCAAATAACCTTAATTACATTCCAGCCAGATCCTCTAAACTCCCTTTCAAGCTCATGCACTATTTTATTGTTACCTCTAACGGGACCATCTAACCTTTGTAAATTACAATTTACAACGAAAATTAAATTTTCTAATTTCTCTCTACCAGCTAAACCAATTGCACCTTTAGATTCTGGTTCATCCATTTCACCATCTCCACAAAAAACCCAAACCTTTCTATCATTTCTTGGTGCAAGCCCTCTGGAAGACAAATATCTCATAATATTCGCTTGATAAATTCCCATAATCGGCCCCAAACCCATTGAAACTGTTGGAAATTGCCAATAATCAGGCATAAGCCATGGATGAGGATATGAGGAGATTCCAGGTTTATCTACCTCACGTCTAAAATTATCTAAATCATCTTCAGATAAATGGCCCTCTAAAAAACTTCGAGCGTAGATTCCTGGAGACGAATGACCCTGAAAGTATATTAAATCTTCTTGGCCATCTGCTGAACCTTGAAAAAAATAATTAAACCCAACGTCATATAAAGTTGCAGAAGAAGAAAAAGTTGCAATATGACCGCCTAAATCATCCGATGATTTATTAGCTCTAAGGACCATTGCTAATGCGTTCCATCTAATAAGAGATCTAATTTTGCGCTCCATGAAGAGATCTCCAGGCATTTTTGCTTCCTCGCTTACGGGAATTGAGTTTCTGAAAGGAGTAGTTAAATTATAATTTGGAATTGTCCCTGATTCAGTTAATTTTGATGCAAGTTTACCTAAAATAAATGAAGCTCTATCATTGCCATCTTCGTTGATAATATTTTCCAGAGCATCTAACCACTCATTAAGTTCAGGATCGTCTGTAGAAATATTTTTTGAAGATGGGTTTTTCAAGATTTATTTATTTTTTTAATTGACAACGCTGTCATTATATATCGATATCGTATTAATTGTTATTATATGCGTTCTATAAAATTTCACAAAAGGTAAACAATTATGCGTTTTTCATACCATCCCTCAATGTGTGATCCTTCATTTTATTTAGAACTTGGCAAGGCTGCAGAAGCCGCTGGTTTCAATGCCATTACATTTCCTGATAGTATTTGTTATCCAAAAGAATGTGACTCTACTTATCCATATAATGATGATGGAAGCAGAGAGTTCCTTGATGGTGTTCCCTTCTTAGAGCCATTTTCTATCATTCCAGCAATTGCAGCTGTCACTGATAAATTAGAATTTTCAACATCTGTGTACAAGCTTGCACCAAGACAGGCTGTAACAACCGCAAAATTTGTTACCACATTAGGAGTAATGACAAATAATAGGTTTCATTTTGGAGTTGGTGTTAGTCCGTGGTACGAAGATTTTCTAGCAACTGGAGAGCGTTGGGAAAAAAGAGGGAAAAGGATGGATGAACAAATTGATATTCTGAAAGGATTGATGAATGGGGAGTATTTCTCTTTTAAGGGAGAGTTCTATGATATTCCAGAACTTAAACTTTGTCCTACTCCCAGCAAACCAGTTCCTATACTAATTGGAGGTCATTCAAAGCTTGCATTAAAAAGAGCTGCGAGAATTGGAGATGGTTGGATCAGTGCAGGATTAAATCTAGAACAAACAGAATCTCTGATTAATCAAATAAATTTATATAGAGAAGAATATGGGACTCTTGAGCATCCAAACTATCAATTTCAAGTTATGGGCGAAGCTGCGTATTCTCCGGATGGAATAAAGAGTTTAGAAGATCTTGGAGCAACAGAAGTGATTGTTGCTTTTAGAAATACTTACGAAGGCGGACCAGATAAAAGAACTCTTGAAGGAATGATTGCTGAAATTAACTGGTATGCTGAAGAAGTAATCAATAAATCTTAGCAATGAATGGTCGGGATGGCCGGATTTGAACCGACGACCACCTCACCCCCAGCGAGGTGCGCTACCAGGCTGCGCTACATCCCGAAATAAAAAAATTCATATAATATACATTTTTTGTAACAATTTAGTATAATAGCCTTCATAATAGCTTTATTAGCTGTATTAGTACTTTTATAAAAAATATTTAAAAAAATTACTAAACAATTGCTTTTTAGAGATATTTAACAGAGAATACACATTAACAACAAGGAACAAGGAGCTTTTCTAACATGGCCAAATTAAAAAATAAATTTAAGTACTTTCTTACTCTTGTAGTGCCTTTCTTCGGCACAGCTTTAATGGCACAAGATAATGAAGAACCAAAAAGTGGTGGTTCTGCTAAAGAAGCAGAAGGCACGCTCAGTGCTGGTGCTATAGCCGCAGCCGTTGCTGCTGCTGCTGCAATTGCGGAGGCTACTGATAGTGACAGCTCACCTGCACCGACACCTGCACCGACACCGGCACCGACACCGGCACCGACACCGGCACCAACTCCTGCACCGACACCGGCACCGACACCGGCACCAACACCTGCACCGACTCCTGCACCTACAGCTATAGAAGAGTATGAGGTAAGTACTACACCGGTATTAGAAACATACACCGAAAATAGACTTTCAACAGCTACTACAACCGCTACTTCAACCGCAACTGCTACCCAAGACGATGGAAATGGTGGTGTAGAAACTGTAGAAGTGGAACTTACAAACGTTGTTGATGAGACTGTTACAACACCAACCGAGGTTACCGTGCAAACCTCAGTTGCAACACAGACAGCAACAAGAACCAAGTAAGCAACAACATTAATTTGGCTTTAAAGGCTCTTCTTTTGAAGAGCCTTTTTTTTGTTAAAATTTTAGTATTTATAATAAAAATTTAGCTTTGCAGGTTTAAGAAATGGATGCAAAGATTGAATTGTCTTTATGGGCAGGCCTTTAGATCCATACTCAATAAAAATTTTAGGATCCCAATTTATATCATCAGAAGAAAAACTAAGTTCAATTTTCTCTTTAGATTGTTTTGATGTGATTAAGGAAACTTGGAGCTCATAAAGTCTAGGGTTGTCAAAATTAAATGAAAGATTGCCAGTGTTATTTTTTAATATTTGTTCAATACTTTCAATAGGGTTATTGAGCTTAAAATTATGCTCAAGGCCAACTGAGCTTATGATTATGCCTCTAAATGTCTTAAAAGTTATATTATCTCGTCCAACCCAAGTATAAATATTATTTTCTATCGAGCTTAGAACAAAAGTTGCATTTTGTTGGCCTAATGCAATTGTTAAAAAAGAGTACTGTTGATTTTGTATATATTCCTCAGACAGAGAGTAGGTCTTAAAACTATTAATTATCTTTTGAGGAGTCTCAATTAGCAATGGAAAATAGTAACTATTACAACTTGCAAGAAAAACAATAGGAATTATCATTTTTAAATTATTCATAGATGCCCTTCCATGCATGGGTAATAGACCAGTAGCTCCCTTGATCAGTAACACCCCATAAAGGGAGCGCGTGAGTGAGCTGAGCAGCACCATCTCTCGTAACAGGCCTAATGCCCCATGCAAACGATCTACTGACATATTTTGTACTAAAGAAATCAAGTGGGATGGTAAAATAAAGCCCTTTATCAAAACCACCCTCACCAAACTCTTCCCTGCTAATATCGGTTCTTGAAAAGAATGCCCCAACATTCAAACCTGTTTCAAACCTCCTTGAAATATCAAAGGTATATCCTGAATCTCCAGCTAAATATTTACCGCCCTTAAGTTTTATCAATACGCCAGAATTGGGCTCTCTAAAATAAAAAGTAAGATGTCCAGAAGATGTTTCATAATCTTTAAATTTTAAATTTTGTTTGTAATCTCTTTGCCTCACTCTCCAAGCTTCAAGACCAATACCATAATTTCTATCAAAGGGTCTATATAGAAACTCTCCTCCATAGCCCCCAAACATCCTTTCAAAAATTCCAGCACTAAACTTTGTGTAAATATCTTTATATGGGTTAGCAAAAGAATTAAATTGCAATCTATCAATTGTAAACTTATCCCCTTGTTGAAGGTAATCTACAATATCTGTTCTAACATGAGGTATTATGCTGTTAGAAGCTAGTGTGATGTCATCAAAATCTTCGATTATTCCATAACTAAATTTAGCCTGCAGAGATAGATCTTTATTTAACATAAGTTCAGAATCAAAGTTCAGTCTTATGGTTCCGAAAAAGAAACCATCAGGACCACCAATTTGTGATACTAAATCAGGCTCTATGTTGTAATGAAAAGCTGGATATAGTGCTCTTGGCTGATATTTAAAATCATTTTTATTAAGTGTGTAGCTCTCTATAATAGAATCTTTTAATAGGAGCTGTGGCGTTTTTCTTTGTAAATTATTTTTGAAATTTTTCCTTGATACTGAAATGGAGTTCAGACCCAGTTCTCCGTTAAGATTAGTAACTTTAAATCTGTCGATTGAATCAGGAGCCACCTCATCTAGAGTTCTCAGAATTCTAACAGCGGCAATACCATAGTTGGAGTATTTGTTTTGCTGATAAGCTACATGAAATTCCCCATCATCTATATTTGCAAGCTTTAGAGTGTAATCTCTATCTAACAGATTAGTTAGTGCGGCTCTATAAGTAAATAAATCAGACTTCGCAGTTACTTTTCTAACAATCTCAGAATCTTTAACTGGAATATGAGGATCAAATTTCTTCCTAGCATTTTTACTTTTTCCTGCATGTATTTTATATGAAAAGCCAAAATTGACAGTATTGCCTCTCACATATGCTAATTTAATAAAGAAATTTCTTGATAAGGGTTTTACCAACCCAAAATTTACCTTTGAATCTTGGGTTACTGGTTCTCTTCCCTCGATCTCGTAGTTTGTAGCGTCAAACTCTAGTTTAAACCTCAATCCATCTGACTTTGGAATAAATAATTCAATGCCGCCAAAAATTCCAGCTCTGCCAGTGAATAATGTATTTGCATTTACAGCACCTCCACCGGCAGTTGCCTCTAAGTCTCTTGCTTGTCTATCATAGAACCTTTCATTTAAATAACCAAAAGGGTTTTTAATAGAGTTGTTATTTAAAATGCCCCATCCCATGCCAAGAGTAAAATCTATATTTCTTATTTTCTTCGATGCGACTAAAAACTCTGATGCAAACAGACTGGTGCCTCCAAAATCTCTTATTCCCAATGCTAACTGGGGTAATAATTGTGATTCCTGTAACAACCTAAGTTTTAAATCTAGACCTTTATCCTTGAGGGATTGATTGCCGCTAAATTCAGCCACGTCGCTATACAATGCATTATTAATATCAGTATATTGATAAGATACTTCCATCCAGTCAAATGGGTATGCAAGAATTGATCCTCTAAGATATGGATCATTGTGAGACCAAGAAAAACCTAATGTGCCCTCCTCAAAAAATCTAGCATTCGGCAGCTGAATTAAGCCTAGGGTGCCATAGTTAGAATATGAAGGTGATGTATTAGGGTATATATAATCACTTATTTGGGCTGAAATAGCAGTATTGAAGAGGAGCAAAAAGCTTAATGCTTGCTTTACTCTGGTCATCAAAGAATCTAGTTATTATTAATGCTATTTAATGAAGCCAATGATAACGCCAAGCTGCTAAATATTGGGGCAACAACAGCAGCATAATTTATGCCCTCGAGCTGACCAATTTCACGTGGAACATAAATAATTGTTCCTGGATAAATATCAACTTTATTAGCCATAAAGCCTAAATACGAATCATTAAACAAAAAGGCGTCCCCGTTGGGGTGAATAATAATAGATCTATTTTTTTCTGCATATTTACCTAGACCTCCAGATTTTTCTACATAGTCTTTGCCGGACTGATTAGCCTTATACAACCTTGCCCCTGGATTTAAAACTTCGCCCAGTACATAGACTTCAGATTTATACTCAGGAATAACTATCTCGTCTCCATCTGAAAGAGTAATATCTAGAGAAGGGTCATTCCTTAATTTATCTATATCAAATTCAACAGTAACTCTTCCCACTGGTTTCCTGTTTCTAAATTCATTCAGTATTAATGCAAAAGAGTCCCCTTTGGCTAACTGCGCAGCATTTGCATTAGAAGCAATAAATCTAATCATATCTTGATAGATTCTTTCATTTATTCTTTTTTCTATTTCTAGTGTTGATTTTCTAGTAAGTGCTCCTGCAAATGTATAGGCATTTTCCGTATAGCCACCAGCTAATTCAAGAACTTCTGAAAGCCTAATCCCTTTCTTTAAAGTATACTCGCCAGGTATTTTTATTTCTCCGGAAAGACTAACTTTAATCTGATTGACAAAATGTGGCTCAATAGAGTTCATGCTTAATGTATCACCATGAGAGGGCCTGAAATCCTTTAACTCATCGAACTTTAATGTCTTTGTGATTTGATCATCACTGGTTGATCTGCTTAACTCAAAAGGAAAATCCGTTTTGATGCGAGTTTTTTTAAATCCAGCATATTGAAGTATGTCTTCAAAACTCTCTCCTGGAAGAATTTCATAAATAGCGCTTTTAAAGGATGTTGAAGATAGGGTAATTTCTGCTCCTTTTGTTTCCACTACGATAGAATCACCACTTCTTAAGGGTTTTGAAAAAGAAAACTCACCAAAGGCGATTAAATTATATAAATCTATCCTTTCAATAATTTTGTTATCTCTTTTATGCAAAATAGAACGGTATGAACCCAGTTCAGTGACTCCCCCTGCATTAAAAATTGCCTGTATTACAGAGGCACCTCCTTGCAATATATATAATCCTGGTTGAGATATATTACCAACCATGAGGATATTCATATCTCTAAGCTGACTCAGAGTTACAGTCACATCGACGCCTATAAAAGTTTCTGATACTGCCTTTTTTATTAAAGTTTGAGCTTCTTGATATGTTTTGGAGGCTAGGTAAATTTTACCAACTTCTGGAATGTGAAAACCACCATCTCTTTTAATCTCAATCCTAACAGGTTTTTGAAATCCTCTTTGCCCAACAAGTTGGACTGTTATTATATCTCCAACATCTAAGATGTAATCTGCACTAAAGTTTGGTTCATTTACTGGCAAGAAAGTGGACTGATATGATGAAAAGAAATCTTCACCAAATCTTTTTAAGCCGGATTTAGTATTTAATTGAGAATTGATCTCAGCTCTAATTTGATTCAGTGTTCTTTCTGCTTGATTTAAACTGGCCTCTAAGTTTGTAATTCTTGTCTTTGGATCAGGAGCATCAACCAATGGATCTTCTAGATTCTGCCCATCTAAAAGATCGCCCCTTAACTCAGGAGGCAAAGATGAAAGAAATGTTTCGTTAATATTGCTAGTGATATATTGCTCAATATCTTGCGCATTAGAGTGAAAAGACATCAGCAAAAAAGCAAATGTAAAAAAAATATTATTAAATGTTTTAGAGTTGTTTTTTAAATTTATGGTCAAGAAAATTTACCTAATGATGTGTTGGAAATAATTAAATTTGCTTATCGATTATAGCAGAGTCAAAGTTAAATAAAGAAATTTATTATGATTTCTGGGGCTAAGTCAATTGCTTGTATAGAGAAAAATGCTTATCAACCACATCCGAATCAGCGAAGGAATTTTCAGCTAATTTTCTTGCTTTATTACCCATATCCTTTAACAAGGCAGGATTTTCAATAAGCTTAGTGATTGCAATAACCAGAGATTCATGATTTTTAACCTTTATTAAAAGACCGGTTTCTTTATCTATTATTGCATCTCTGCATCCATGATGATCGGTGGTGATAATCGCAACACCACTAGCAGCTGCTTCTAATAAAACTTTAGGCAATCCTTCTGGGTAATAAGAAGGTAATACAAAAATCATAGCAGAGGCTAAAAGCTCTGGCATGTCATCCCTATCCCCCAAATACTCCACACCGTATTTCTTAGTCAATAGATCAATTTCATTTTGAGACAGGCCACTGGAAGAAAAACTATCGATCATGCCGGAGAGTTTAAATTTAATATCATTGCCAAATTTCTGTCTAACTTTCTTCGCAGCAAGGCAATATTCTTTAATCCCTTTATCTAATAGAATTCGTGAGGACATCAAGATATATTTTTCGGTTGTATTTCTTTTTTGAAGGGGTGAAAATTTTTCAAGGTTCACGCCTGATCCTCGAATTAATAACATATCTTTTTTCGATGCTACTCCTAAGTCCTCTAAAAGACTACGATCACTAGTATTTTGGCATATTATCCCTGAGTTATTCCTAGAAAAAATAAACTTTAAGATCCTGAGAATTATAAACAATCTAATTTTTTGAACATAACTTTTTGCAGTAAATACCGGGCCTAAGCCAGCAAATGAACCAATAAAAGGAATAGAAGTAAGTCTTGCAATTATACCAAGAATCAAAATAGGCCTTATAGTTACGGCATGTATAAGACTGGGTTTATCCTTTTTTATTAGTCTATAAGCTTTAAAAAGCTCTAGCATTATAGAAAAGATGGACTTGCTGCTCCTCTTAAGTGGACTATTTAATAAATTAAAATCATTTATTGATGTATCTTTGTTTGTTTGAGTAAATTCAGCATAAACAGTCATTTCAAAATCATTTTTTTTTGCAGCTTGGGCAATGGGTAGTCTATGAGAGAAAAAATATTTATCAATATTTACAAACATAGAAATTTTCTTTTTTAAAGGCATTTAATTTACTTCCAAGCTTTTGAGTGCCATATTTTATGGATGACTTGCGTTAAAACACTCTCAAAAGCAACTGATGAATCAATAATATGATAACTTTTGCCAAGAAATCTGGCCTCTGCATTCACTAAAAATCTTTCCTTCAGTTCCTCAATAGTTTCTTTACCAAATTTGTTTCGTTTATTATTTCTATCAATGGCTACTTCTAAAGGAACAAATAAATGAAAAATTATGTGCGCCTTTTTAATTGATTGATATAGTTTTTGTTCTTGCATATAGCAAAATTGATATAACATACCTTTGGAATTATCTGCAGGAATTCTGGGAGAATCCATTTTGCCAATTTCAAGGCCTGGGTATCGATCACAAATTACAATGTATCCATTTGCACTTAACTTGTGAGCATTATTCGATTGAACTTTTCTATCATAGGCAAGCAATACTGAGCGAATTGCATAAATAAGTGATACATTTTTTTTTGATATATCCGAATAATTTTTATTATTAGCTCCCCTAACTTTTTTTAAGAAGCTGTATATTCCAATAAAACAATTAAAAAAAAATGTCAGTTTAGTCGATGGCGGTCTACCCAAATGAATCAATTTTGTACAAAAATGTTTTGAGAGATTTTCTTCTAAAGAAGATGCTATAGAAGATTTGCCAGATCCATCTAGTCCACATATTGAAACTACAATTCCTGGAATTAAAATTTTTTGTTTTTTAAGTATCAGTCTATTTATCAATCTAATTATTAAATTGTGAATCACAAAAAGCTGGTGTTTTAAGAAGTTTCTTCGTCTAAATGCTTTAAATTTTTTCTTTAATTTAATAGAAGACAATAATTGTTTAAAAAAATTTGATCCTTGATATATGTTATCTATTTCAATAAGCTCTTTACGGGATATTCCTATCTCTAAAATATCTTCATAATTAAAATTCTGACTAACATCATAAGCATTCCACTCATTCTTATATTTTTTCAATTCTCGCCAATATTGAAGTAGTCCATAAATTGAACCAATTTTTATAAAATAACGAATAAGAAAAATTGCACGTCGACTAGAAATATTTAATTTAGGTAAAAGATGAGATCTATCTAAATTCTTTATTATGAAGTTTTCCAAGGGTAAATTGTAGTTTTTTGATGCATGCTCTCCAGTTATAATTTTGTAATACAGGTGAATATGAGCAAATCTTTTTGTTACTTCATCTAAGCCGAAATAGTGCTCCAAATAATTATGATGTGATTGATAGGACGCTACACGCCGAAAACCATTTGCTTTTGAGATCGCCTCAAACTTCTGTTTGAAACGTATTGGAATATAAAGATCTAAGTCACCATATCCATCTAAATGACTCTCAGCAGAATGATGGCTTTTCCAGTTACAAAAAATAATATCTTCTGCTTCAAGTTCTTCAAATAAGTTACTAAATACTTGTAACATTTTCTAAAACCTTAAATTTATTACATAATTTGGGATATTGAGAGAGCATTACATTTTCAATTTCTTGAATCCTTTTAATAAAGGTGCTCGCAATTAGAAATTTGAGGCGTTGGTGACCTCTACTTAATAACCTATTTTGTATGACTTTTAACCCTGGAGAGCTCAAGTAAAGTACATTTACTGTTTTAAGATCATTAGAGATAAAATTTATCACTAAACTTGTATCTGTTTTTAAAAAAAGAAAAGGTAGGTGGGATATTCCTTCATCTATCAAAAATCTAATTTTTTTATCATTAATGGATCGGCTCGCGAAACAAAAAATACCAAATCTTGAAACTGCATTTATAAAAATATTTAGTCTGAAATAATAAGGGCCATCTTCTTGCGAAGACCAGTAAAATAAAACTTTTAACTTTTGAAAACCTAAAAAATAAATGCCCATAAAAAAATAAAATATTTTTCTTACTAGACCTTTATGATTTTTAAAAATAGAAGATTGATTATCTTTCGCATAATTAGCTAGAAAACTTGATTTACCCGCGCATGGCAGGCCTGTAATTTCTTCCCAATTCATATGTGCTCAATTATCCAAAATAATTTTTTTTTTATCGAGACAGTCATAAACATTTTTATATTTTTCGAGCATATTTTTTAAACCAAACCTATCAATAGCATATTCTCGCGAACTTAACCTCTCCTGCCTTATAGTTGAAATATTATTATTAACAAAATTAAGGGAGTTCAAGATTTCTCTTTTTTTTGATGAATTAACAAATATACATCTATTCCTAGGAGGAGAGATCTCTTTATGTGGGGGAATGGAAGAGAGTATCAGAAAACATCCGGCATACATAGATTCAAGCACAGCAATTGGCAGCCCCTCACCCTTTGAGAGAGAAATAGAAATATCAGCTTCTAGCATATGTTCAATAGTTAAATTTCTAGATACCCTGCCTTTAAAAGAAATATCATCAAAATTCGTAAGTCCTTTTGAAAAATTGATAAGATTTGATTTATTAATACCATCTCCCAAAAAGATAATTTCAGACTCTATATTAATTTCTTTGAAAACTTCTAACAAGGCAATCTGATTCTTTGTGTGGTTCAATGCTCCCACACAAAGAATCTTTATTTTTGAAGTGCTATTGAAGTGTTTAACAGCTGTTTTATTATCTTTAACATCATCAATACGACGATTATCAAAACAATTAATAATGGCTGTAGTTTTATGATCTATAAAAAAATTAATCTTGTTAGGAATACTGTCTTTGCTAGCCTGTCCGCAAGTGCAAACTTTTTCTACGACAAACATAACAATGATATTCAATATTTGATTTCTTAGCTTGAGCACACCCCAACTATTATGCAAAGTAAATACAGTTTTTTTTAATAGTGAAAATCTAAGTGGAAATAATGCAATTAAAAAGGCAATTCCAGTGACTCCACTATGTATGTGTACAATGTCATAATTATTTTTAATAAGTAGATTTCTAATTAACTTGATTAAACCCAATATCGATCCATTGGCATGAACTATAGTTAAGCCCTCCTTAGCTGAAACATCATTCTTATTCAATGAGCAATATGTTTGGTCTATGGATTCTTTAAATCCTAATGCAAATTGATTAAATGGTGCGCTTGTTTGGTTAAGAGTGTTTGCTAACCTTAATAATTTCATAAATAAAGATTAAAAGTAAGTTGCTTGGCGGAGAAATGTGCAAAAGTGTTACACAGGTATGAAAATATCTTTTGCAGACTCATGAGTTATTTTAGATAAAATTTAATGTTATTGATAATGATTTCTCAACCATGATACTAATGAATGAAGCCCAAAATAGCCCCTTTTATGATGATCATTTCTGTTTTTTAATAAAGATAGGCCATTAATTCCTGTTTCCTTAATTAAATAATTATTATCTTCCTTTGAGTATATTTGCTCATAAGAATTTGTTTTCCAACCAAAGCCACTCTTAGGAAGGTTCCAGCCAGAATGATTAAGTTGGTTTCGATATATTTTTTTTAAAATTGTTTTTGGCCCTTCTTGCATCATTGCAGAGCTTGAAATTCTTAGAGCTGAATCAACAATTCTGTTATTCAAGAATAAAGGTCTAGCTTCTACTGAGTTAAACATAGATGTTCTATCCACCTTAAAAAGCATCTGGTATGGAAGTTTAAATTTTAAATTCAATATTCTTAATTTATCGAGTGGTCTCAAGCCCTCTAATTCAATCAATATTTTATGTAAATAGTGAAGGGGGTCATAATCAGTATCAATGGAATCATTCCATTCTCTTTTCTTGAATCCATTGCACAATAAATCTATTAAAAGATCATTCTCAGGGAGAAAGAATCTAGTTAAATTTAGGTTTTTAAATTTAGAGATTGGGTATTTAAAAAATCTTCCAGGCGCTCTGATAATTGGGTCAAATCTTTGGTCAAGATATTTTTCTATTTTATTTAAATTTTTAAATGACGAATAACCGCAGAAAAGTTCATCAGCACCATCTCCAGTCAAGGCCACAGAATAACCAGACTCTTTTAAAGTTTGAAATACTAAATTACTGGGAATAACAGATGTATCATCAAACGGAGCATGGCATATTTGATAAACCTCATTTAATGAAGCTTGGACATTTTCATCTGTAATCTCTGTTACGAAATGATTTTTATGATTCAATGATTGGGCCAATGAGCTTGATCTTTTTTTCGCATCATCTCCCCCTCCAAAATTAGCAGTTATACCAGTGATATCTGGATTTATTTTTCTAGCGTTTGCAAAAATGAGGCTTGAATCAACTCCTCCGCTGAACAAACATGCAACATCAATACTTGCATTCATGCCTTCGTTCAAAGAATCACCAATAGACTCTTCAATTATCTCTGCTGCAGAATTTATATCAGATATCTCATTCGTTATAAATGGTGTCCAAAAATCATAAGCGCTATTAGTACGTACTTTCCCATTTAAAAAAGTAAATTCCATTAGACTGCCCGGCATTAATGAAAAGACATTTTTAAACATTGTGTTTGGAGCTGGAACGAAACCAAAGGTAAGAAAGTCAATAATAGATTCTTGTCTTAATTTTCCTCTAAATTGAGTAGGTATAAAATTTTCAGTTGATCCAAAAAAAATTGATCTTGAGTTTTGAGCATAATACAAAGGTTTTTGACCCAGCCGATCTCTAGCTAGAATCAAATTTTTCTTACTTTTATCATAATAGGCGATTGCAAAGAAACCATTAAACTTTTTAAATGCCTCATGTCCCCATTGAAAAATTGAATATGCAGCAACCTCTGTGTCAGAGACACCAGAAAAATTATATCCAAGTACCTCAAGATCAGCACGTAAAATATCTTTATTATATAAATTACCATTAAATAATAGAACGGTATCCTTAAAGCAAAATGGTTGTATCCCATCATTTTCATTGCCTTGAATGATTAGTCTTGAATGGGCGCCAAAAAAGTTTTGTAGCGAGATATTATTATGTTGGTCTGGCCCTCTTCTTAAGAAGGAATCATCTATTTGCTTTAAATGATTTTCAAAATTATCACTTTCAATATAACCAAAATTACCAACGATTCCACACATAATTTTTAAATTTCTAGAATTTTATCCCAACGTTTCATAATACTATCAACAGAATAACGAGATCTTACCTCAAGAGCATTTTTTCCAATCTTGTCTCTAAGAAATTCATCATCAAGCACCTGTTTCAAAGCTTTCATAAGACCTGATATTTTTTTATCTGGATCAATCAAAATACCATTAAATCCATCCTGAATTATCTCCCTTGGTCCTGTATGGCAGTCAAAACTTATGCATGGTAAACCATAAGACATAGCCTCTAATAAAACATTTGGAAAGCCCTCTACAATGGAACTCAAGACAAAGACATCAGCTCTTTCATACCAATCTGACATATTTCCAATTGCCCCTGGAAGGAATACTCTGCTTTTACAATTCATATCATGCACTAATTTTTCTAATCGTTCTTTTTCTTCTCCCTCCCCTAAAATTGCTAGATCCCAATCAACAAATTCTTTCTGAATTTGTATAAAAGACTTTATTAATAGGTCAAATTGCTTGGATTTATGCAGTCTTCCGCATGCTAAGATTAATTTCCTTTTGCTTGAAATAAATTTCTGTGGCTTGGCCATTATGCCCTGCTGAAGGGGTATGGGATATAAAACTGGATTAGGTATTACCTCCACATCCAAACCGGGGAAATGACATTTTAACCAGGCCATACTTTTTTGTGTTTGAACAACAGTTTTTGAAACTTTTTTAAATAGTAGCCTGTAGAACCAAAATAAATTTGAATTTAAGGTAGCAAAAGGTGTCCATATTCTTTCACTTATAATTAGAGGTGTTTTTAAACCAATAGTTGATATAGCCGCAGCAGTATTAATCCTAGTAAGAAACGAAATAACTATATCTGGTTTTTCTTTTTTGATTAATTTTCTTAACTGAATTAGCTTAAAGGGTAATTTAAGAATTCTATTATTAGTAAAATCCGGGCTAATTTTAAGAGATACTAACTTCACTCCATTACTGACAGAATAGTGATCTTTTTTCTGTCCAGTAAATGTAGATATCAATGTAACCTTGTGGCCATAATCTAGCCAATGATTGCAAAGTATTGAAACTACCCTTTGTGCTCCTCCCAAATTCATTGCACTTACGACAATAATAATATTTTTTTTCATAAAAATTTTAAGAGGTAAAATTTGTAAACATAAAATAATTAGTCAGAAAATAAAATGGAATAAACCCAGCTGTAAATATTTCAATCTCATTTTTTTTGCCGTCCTGAGCTAAGAAAAAAAAGTACAGCAATACAGCATAACCAATGTACCGACTGTATGAAGAATCCATAAACAAGCCTGAGAAATATACAAACACCATACCCATTGAAAGAAATCCGAATAAATTTCTTATTGATCGCTTGCTAGTTAAGATAATAAATAAAGAAACATAAAAAATTAAAAGATTGTATGCAAAGCTCGAATTGATTGGGTTTATTTCTTGAAAAATCCCACCAACTATTGCCACTACTACTGATATCAAAATCAGCAAAATAAATGTAAAAGTATTATTGAGTTTAATGTCATCATATTTAATGCGCTTGATCAATTGAAATAAGATGTAAAAACCAACAAAGGGTATCATCGAGAAATGAATAATGCTTGACAAGCCAAAGATCAATAACTGAAATATTCCACGAAAATAAATCATACCAATCATAAGTATGCAAAATGCAATGCCTGATCTTATGTAAGAAGAGAATAATGCATGCACTATTGGAGTTGTAAAAATCATTAATATCAAGGGAAGAAGATACACTAAATATTTTTGAGATTTAATGTTTAGCAAAAAAATGTAACTGACTATGCTAGAAATAATAAAAGCAAAAATACTGAGGATTATCAAAACATCAACATTAAAAAAATCCTTCAAGAAAAAGATGGCCAGTCTAAAAGCTCCATCTGCACGAATAGAAATTTGAGGTGCACCTGCATTGGAATTAAATTGATCAAAAAAATAAATATACGATCCAATATCACCACTTCCTACTTGGTATTGAATTCTAAGCATCAGAACGATGAAAAAACCATAAAAAATTGAAAAAATGAATGCTGTTAATTTATTTAAGCCATCACTTAGAGATAATCGATATTTTTTTTGGCTATCACCATTCATTTTGAACAAATCCTTAATAATAAACATTGTTATTGATAGTATTGCTTTATGCCGGTGCTTAAATGTATACCTAAGTCGAATTTGCTTTGGCTTTTCAAACCACAAAATTCGAGAGTATCATTGTTTATTTCTAAAGAATCATTACCAAGATAATTGATTAGGCTATTTCTATCATTTATCAAAATTGCTGCCTTATTTTGAATAAGAAAGCCGTAAAAATTATTCTTAAAAAGGTCTACAATGCCTGATTTTGTTCCGAGCAGTATTGATTGAAGAATAGATGAGGATGAGGATGTGAGAAACCCATTGCTGGAAGCGATTGCTGAATTGAAATCAAAGCCAGGAAATATTTGAAATTGTTCAGATGCTATATTATTTTTTTGAGTTTCATCTCCAATTAATACTACGTTGGCGGGAGATCCAGCATCTAAGTAGGCTAAAAATGTAATCATCCCATCATCCTGAGTGTGCGTCTTGATTACAAAAATATATTCAAATTGCTTGGAAAATTGATTGAAAAGAAATTTTTCAGTTAGATATCGTTGAGACTGATCTTTTGATGGATCTGAGGCATAGAAAATAACTTTTTTAATAAAGTCAATGCCAGCTAATTTATGAATGTACCTATCTTCTTGAAGAGTGAAGTTTGAAAGACGATAGTTGATATTGGAGTTAAGCCCCTTGAAAGCTATTTGAGAATCATTTTTAAATGCTAATTTGATTGACTCCGAAAAGTTAGATTTTGAGGAGCACACTCCTCCATCACAATAAAATATTTCTTCCATCACATCACCAAAAACAAAAACTCTTTTTTTTCGAGCAACTATTGCTAGAAAATTATCAAGTACATTTGTCTGCAATCTACTTATATGAGCATCAATTTTATTCTCATACATAGTATTTACTGCATCAAGACTGATGTTGAGGTTATTATGATTCTTGAAGATTAATAGTACATCAGCAATATAGCTATCAGGAGTTAAAAACATGTATTTGAGTTTAAATAAGCCATGTATAATCGCAAAACTTCGTTTTATTTTAATTTGCTTGTAGCCAGCAGGCATTTTTTTTATAAAGCCAACACTGTAGATGTAAATATTAAATTCTCCATCTAGCTGATTGATATAACTGTTATAAAAATCATCAGGCCTTCTTCTGGGCATTGATATTAGGATTGACGGGAGATCTGAGCTTATATGTTTAACAAAATATACATTGGGCAAAGTGTGAGGGGTAATGACCATTCTTGCAATAGCTGCTAATCTCATCAGAATTGAGTTTAAGCTAGTAAATAATGTTAAGCTTTTTTTTGAAACCCACTTAATTTTATTTGATTTATATTCCAGAAATATAAAAGCTTGTTTAATAATTTCTATTGTTTGTTTATCAGAAACAATCTCTAGAGCTTGACTGCTTTCATTTGCTATCCTAATTATTCTATATGTGCATTTTAAAACTTCAGCAAGTTTTAATTTCATTTGCCTAGTGTATAGGCTGTACAGGGGTTGATTTTTAATTGTTATTTCGGGACAGCTTATTGTTTTCTCTAAATAACGGTAAAATTTTATGCTTTCTGCATCAATAGTTTCAGCATCCACGCCTATTGATATTCCGCTTATGTTTCTATCATCGCGAATAAAGAAATTTTCTTTATCTAGCCTGTATAAAATTAATCTCTTTTTAGGCGTATTGGTGACTTCAAGCAATCTTTGAATTATGCGTATATAGATTATTCTGAATGGTTTGATTATGTGTATAGAATCAAAGCATAATATATTAGTCATAGCCATCAACAAAAAATAAAATTGTAAGGAGTGTATGCTTCTAGTTTAAGATATTTTCTTAAGAAGCTCTAATATAGCTTTATGCCCCTCTAACCAAGAATATATAGGAGCATAAAACTTTGCGAATGTTATTCCATTATTATTCATATAATTATTAAGCTTTTCATATGCATCCATACCTTTTACTTCTGATACATCTTTTAAAGAGCCAGAAATCAACTCTAATTTTTCCCCAAAGCTATTGTGTGCCGAGTAAATTACATCATCTTCAACACCTTCACAGTTTAATCTAAGCATCACAACATAATCATCAAATTGCTCACTTAAATATTCAGCTATCGCTGTAAAAAAGTTCTGAGCTGAAGATCCAAATGCTGCAACAAAATCGTTTTGAGTAACATTGTGTTTTTCTAAGAATATTGAACTACCTTGTGAATAGTCTCTGCCATCACCAAGATATAATTTTGCAATAGATGTTGGTTGATGATAATCGTTAGTTAAAGCAATATTAAAAAAAATATCTGCTTCTGGATAGAATTTTCTTTGACGAGCTATTTTATGATTTGCCTCAATAAATATTGAGTAAAAATTATTAGAATATTTTCTTATTTTGTGCCTACTTACAATGATATCTTTTAGCTCAAGGAGATCAACAAATTTCCCTCTTTTAAAAACTTTTGAAGAGATTAAACGTCTTAATAAAAATATATAAAAGCTTGCATTGGAAGAAAAGATGGAACCATGCTCTTGTGCAAAGTGTGTGCCGACATCTATCCATATTATTTTTTTCATTTTTCTATATGAGCCCATTTAACTGCAGTACCAAGAGAAACATCCTGGGATGCTTTTTTGCCGATAATATCATGATAATGCTTTGGAGCTAAACCATAACCAGGCCTAATACTTTTGACATACTCCTGAGTTATCAACTCCCCTTGGCGGATATCTTTAATGAAGTATAAAGAACGACGAAATTTAGCATTTTCTTTTTCGCTAGTTTTTTTGGAATAGTCTACTTTACCAAGAGCACTCCAAGCATTCTTAGCCCCGATACATAATTGCTTTAAATCCTTTGGTTCAAGGGAGAAGGAATCATCTGGCCCTCCTCCATTTTTATCTAAAGTCACATGCTTTTCTATGATGGAAGCGCCTAGTGCAACGCTAGTAATTGCAGTAATGTTATCAGTAGTGTGATCAGATAATCCCACCACCAAACCAAATTTCTCTTTCATATCTGCTAATGTATTTAAATTATATTCATCTGCAGGCGCTGGATAGCCGCTAACACAATGGAGAATTGCAAGTTCCTTACATCCACTATGTTGAGCCATTAAAATAGCCTCTTCTATTTCTTCTGCATCTGCCATACCAGTTGAAATAATCATTGGTTTTCCAGTTTTCGCCACATATTCGATCAAGGGAAGATCGATCGCCTCAAATGAAGCAATTTTATATGCTGGAGCATTTAAATCCTCTAATAAATCAACGGCTGTGCTATCAAAAGGTGAGCTAAAGATTGTGATATCTCTTTTTTTGGCATGATCAAAAAGTGGCTTGTGCCATTCCCATGGCATAAAAGCACTTTCATATAATTCATATAAGCTCTGACCATCCCATAATCCTCCATTAATAATGAATTCAGGAGTGTTCATATTCATTGTAATAGTGTCCGGATGATATGTTTGTAATTTGATAGCGTCTGCTCCGGATATCTTAGCAATATCAATAATCTTGAAGGCATTATCAATGCTACGATTATGGTTTGCAGACATCTCGGCAATAATATAGGGTGGATAATCTACGCTTATTTTTCTATCATTAATTTTTATAAACTCACTCATAAAATAATTTAACTCTTTTGTTTTGTCATACAAATAACATTTTGGTCATTGATTATAGTCTTATTAACAAATTCATATCCGCATCTTGTATAAAAATCAATTGCTTTTTTATTGCTTTCGAATACCTCTAGATTAATCTTTTCTACTCCTAAATCCTTAAATGCATATTCACATCCTGCCGCTTCAAGAACTTTACCTAGGCCTTTTAATTGTGATAATGGATTTACATAAATTCCAAAATCTACAGAATTTCCATATTTTATTTTTGAAAAATTAATTGATCCTAAAACATGACCTTTCTGCTTCACCAAAAAATAACGAGTTTTTGTTTTAGTTTCCAGCTTATCAATAAAACTAAGATGTTCTGGCAAGGGGATATGCTTTTGATTATACATCCAAGACCTAATCTCTTCATGATTGCGCATCTCTAATGCCAAACGTACATCATCTTGATTTAAAGTTGTGTAGTTACATAATTCAATTTCATTAAAATCTTCTAACAGTATTATTTTATTTGTCATCTTATTTAATACCCTGTTAGTGCCAAGACCATCGCATATTTCAGCACATAAAGATCCAACATCCTTCATCCAGTCTTCTGCGCTTTCAAGTAAGCAAGAAACCTCTTTGACTTCTTGTAAAAGCTTAATAATTTTATTGTTATGTAAAATTTGAGCTAGAAATTCTTGATTTGTTGAAATAACTAATTGAATTGAAGGCAGCCCTAAGCAGCAACGCTCCCATGTAGTTGAACCAGATGCGCCAATTGCAATGTCGGCGCTTGTCATAATTTGAGCCATATTTTTCACACCAACCAACACTTTTGTTTTTTGTTTCAGTGCAGAAGCTTTATTGCGAACACTTTGTAAATGTGGAGAATTTTCTCCCAAGATGATGGTAATATTTAATTCTTTTTTTAGATCAGAAATCTGCAGATGATCTAAGATTATTTCAGTTATATTGGCAGCATCAATACCACCCATATTAATCAGCAAATGGTTCAGCTTAGGATGCTTTCTTCTTGCTAAGCTTTCAGACCTAAGGTCAGCAAACTCCGGCCTGAGAAGCGCATACTTTGAGCTCACTAGGCTCTGACAATTGCTTGGAGTAAGATTTGCGTAATCTGTTTTATCTCTTCCAAAAGTTTGATCAAGTAATATATCGCATTGGTAATTTCTATCAGCCAAATCATCAATAACCATTAATCTTGAACAGAAAGGCTTTAGAGAGCCGTGCCAAACTTTATCTAATGCATAACTGTCCACGACAATCCAATCAACTAATTCATTGTTAAGAACATTAATGCAATCTTCTGCATCCTGTTTTTGCGAGACCCCAAGCCAACTTGAGTGCTCTAATTCGTGATCAGTGTTATCTTCACTCCCAAGTTGAAGCTCGTGAACTTTAAAACCCTCCTCACAAATTCTATCAATAAGATTTCCATCATGCTTTCTGCATATAAACTCGACTATAAAATGATTATTTTTTAGAGTATTTGCAAGAGCTAAACATCGCATTACATGGCCAGAACCAATTTTTAAAGAGGCATCAACACGAAAAACTGCTTTCATTAATTCAAGCGTTTAAATCCACTATGACATATTGGGCCTTCTAAAATTGAATTAACATCTAGCCCATTCTCACAATCTTTAATTAATGAAAAAATTGGATCAAGATTAGCCAAATAGTCATCAATTATGGATTGAGTGTGCTCCATGCAAACGTAAATATTATTTCCTGCAAGAAAGCCTTTTTTTAGCATCTCTTGCGTAATTAAAGTTTTATAAGCAAGGGCATCCTTAGAATTAAATGTAAATCCACTCAACGCAGGAATACCCCAAGTGTTGATTTCCAAATCATATTTTTTGGCAAGAGCCTGCCATTGATTAGAAATGTAATTACCTTTTTCAGATATATACTTCCAAGATTCTTCCCTCTCCATCACCTCTAATGTTTTTAATGCTGCAGCGGAACCGATTCTCTCAGTCCAAAATGTTGAGCTTATAAAGGTTTTTTGTGCAGCCTGCATCACTTCGCTTGTACCTAGACAAGCAGTAACTGCATACCCATTGCCCATTGCCTTACCAAAAATTGCGATGTCTGGCTGAACATTATATTTTTTATGTAGACCACCAAATGTTTCTCTGAAACCAGAGGTGCATTCATCAAAAATTAAAACAATATTATTTTCTGAGGCCAGATCTCTGACATTTTGTAAAAAATTATCTTTGGGACCAGTGTTTCTAGAAACCTCCATTTTGATAGCAGCAATTTCACCTTTATTTTGATTAATTAATTTTTCTAATTGAGTTATTTTGTTGTATTCAAAAGGTAATGCTGTTCCAGCTAATGCCTTTGGAACTCCGCTAGGGTTTAATCCTGGCAATAGATGCTGATCTAGATTCTGATTATTATTAAGATTACTGGATATGTACCAGTCATGCCAGCCATGATAACCACAAACAGCAATCTTGTCCTTACCTGTTGAAGCTCTGGCTATTCTGACTGCTACGGAATTGATTTCTCCGCCTGATCTAGCAAACCTAACCATATTTGCCCAAGGATGCAATTCAACGAGTCTTTCAGCTAAATAAACCTCTTCTGGACAATTTAAAGTGGACATATTTCCATCTTGAATGATCTTCTGTACTGCCCCATCAATCTCAGGATGTCCATAACCAAGAATATTAGTCCCAATGCCCATCATAGAAGTATCAACAAATTCATTTCCATCTAAATCCCAGACCTTGCATCCCTTAGATTTACTAAAATAAGATGGCCATTTCTCAGGCAAGAACATTTCAGGTCTTTTTGATAACAACATATTGCCGCCAGGTATGATCCTTTTTGCTCTTTTGTATAATTTTTGCCCTGAACTCATAGTTGCGCCCTCGTTATTAAGTATAGTTTGATTTTCAGTAAATATTTCAGGCCTTAACAGCTTTAGGTCTAGTATTTGCTCCCATGAAAAAAATATATTCGGTGAAAAATGCTGAAATATTTTTCTAACAACATTCAGATCTTCAGGTTCATCAACCGTCCATCTGAAGTTAGATAAGTCTTCAATATGCCTGATAGAAGATTTAAAAAAATTTTCTGAATTTCTTATGTAAGTTGTAACATGCTCTCTATCATAAGAAGAGATAGCTTCTAAATTAGCTTGCTCAAGAGCTTTGAATGACATGACCTCAACATCAAGACCATCTGGAAAAGTTGCAGGATCTATATTGGAGAAATAATCTACATTACTTTCTTTAAAT
>Ga0181606_10000861_pt1 | contig 25864 bp, 24 predicted proteins | sample 041ome_10_FD_132994 | JGI IMG/M metagenome (GOLD analysis project Ga0181606, IMG submission 132994) | Coastal salt marsh microbial communities from the Groves Creek Marsh, Skidaway Island, Georgia - 041412US metaG (megahit assembly) | ecosystem: Environmental > Aquatic > Marine > Intertidal... | reverse complement strand
TCCATTACCATCCGTTCCCATTACGAATGACCATGAGACTTGTTTATCTGAATATTCTAAAGCCGTTGCCGAGCCAGCATCTCCAAATAGCATTGCTGTAGCCCTGTCGTGTGGATCAACGACTTTACTAATGGTGTCACCTGCAAGCACCAAAACTCTATTTACATCATCTGACTGCAACATAAGACTAGCAAGCCATAGGCCGTAAGGATAGCCAGAGCAACCCAAATTAACATCAAATGCAATTGCAGCAGTCTTCATTTCTAGCTTCTTATGTAAGTGCATTGCCGTTGGTGGCAACAAGAAGTCTGGTGTCTGAGATATAAAAATCAAACCATCAATTGTGGAAGGTTCCCAGCCAAGTTCGCTTAAAAGTTCTAATGCTGACTGGAAACAGAGATCACCGGTGGTTGTTTTTTCATCGACCCAGCGTCTTGTTCTAACTCCCGACATCTTGGAAACCGATTCAATTTCTGTTGACTCGAAAAAAGCTTCAAAGTAATCATTAGAAACAATGTTTTTAGGGACAGCCGCAGCAATGCCAGCAAGCTTTACATTGGACACTTTCGAGGGTATGGATAACACCGACATTCTTCAACCAGAGTAGTTACTAGTTTTGTGACTCAACCAAAGATAAAATTTCCTTTACAGAAGAAACCTCAGCCAATTGAGATCCAGGAATCATCACATCAAAACATTGATCTAACAGAGCGATAGTAGAAACTATTGCCAGCGAATCCCAAACAACATCCAATTCATCAAATTTTGATTCTTCATTCAAAGTATCAACTTCAAAAATCTCAGCCATTCCTTCTAGAAACTCATGATTCATTAAACTTCTCTTTAATATATTAAAATTGAATATGACACGCAGACCATGAGTACCCCACTCCAAAGCCGCAAAGTGTTAATTTGGTGCCCTCAGATATCTTTTTTTCTTTAAAAAGATTGTCTAAGACGATTGGTATCGTTGATGAAACCGTATTGCCAGTCTTTTCAAGAAAAATGGGGATCTTGTCCGATTGTAATTTAAGTTTCTTCCTAAGTGCATTAAGCATAAAAGTGTTTGCTTGATGTAGAACAAAATAATCATAATCTTCAGAAGATGTTTCAGCCTTATCAAACAATGCATTTAACGCCTTGGGTACCTCTCTCAAAGAGAAGAGCATAATTTCAGGCCCATTCATGTAAAGATCATTTTGAGAGCGTCGATTACCCGACGAATCTTCAATCTCAACACTTGTTTCAGAAGATTTTGGCAGCCTGAACATTCCCGCAGGCACAATGAGGTTCTCAGCGCCCTCTCCGTCCGTACCAAAAACAAATGGACCAATACTTTCATCTGCTATTGAAGTTCCAACTACGGTAGCTGTGGCTGCATCCCCAAATAAGGTTCTTACACTTTTATCTTTAGGGTTAATGTATTTTGAATATGTATCACTAGTAATTAGCAGTACAGTTGAAGCTGCACCACTTTCAATTAGTCCATTAGCAAGGGATAAGCCATACACGTAACCTGAGCATCCAAGGTTTATATCAAGAGCGCCACAAGTTTTTTGTAAGTTGAGTTGACTTTGAATGATGCACGCCGTGGTAGGCAAAATATAATCAGGGGCTTGCGTGCAGAAAATAAGAAAATCAATGTCATCTTTATCAACATTACCTTGACTAAAAAGATTTTCAGCTGCTTTTATACCCATGTCACCTGCAGTCTCGCTATCTGCGGCAATTCTCCTTTCTTTAATTCCTGTCTTATCGAAGATTTTCTGAGCAGTCCATGAAGGAAAGACTTTTTCCAGATCTTGATTAGAAAGTATCTTCTCCGGAAGAAAAACAGCTATATCTATTATCCTAGCCATCACTTCAGGTTTTTATCAGAAGAATTGGGACTACCGGTAAAGGGGGGCATTGTTGCTTCGCCATGTGCAGAAATTCCTTCACGCGCGATAACTTTTTTTATCGTCATCAAAAGGATCCTCATATCGAGCCAAAATGAATGATTTTCCACGTACCACACATCTAAATTGAACTTCTCATCCCAAGATATGGCATTTCGACCGTTAACTTGGGCCCAACCAGTTATACCTGGTAGAACATTATGTCTTTTTTTTTGGTCTTCATCATACAAAGGTAGGTATTCCATTAATAGTGGTCTTGGGCCTACTAAACTCATTTCTCCCTTGAGAACATTAAATAGTTCAGGCAATTCATCTAAGCTCGTTTTTCGCAAAAAGGAGCCGAACTTAGTAATACGCTCCTCATCACTAAGAAGTTCACCATCACTATTTCTTACATTCGTCATTGTTCTAAATTTATACATCAGAAATGGCTTTCCACATTGACCCGGACGATTTTGTTGAAAGATCACACTGCCTTTAAGAGAAGCTTTTGCTATTAAAAAAATAAAGAATATTCCCACGATCCAAAATGGGGATGTCACTAAAACAACAAATAAATCAAATGCTCTTTTCATATAGAAATCATCGTTTTTAAAAGTTGATTAACGTGTGCAGATATTGAGTAGCAGTCTACGGTCCTAATGTTATCTGGCACAAAATCAGTAGATTTTTCAATTTGAAAAAACGCATCTACGATACTCTTTTCATTAGGTTCTGAATTGAAACCAACCTCTCTTCTTTTTACCCAATTACTTACTGATGAATTAGATTTAGAAACAGAAAGTATATTAATACCATTCACAAGATAAGTACTTGTTTTACTTGGGAAGGCAAAGTTAAGCACCTTATCCTCAATAGGAAGAAGTGCCCATGTGAATTGTTTTTGTATTCTATTTGCTTCAACAGCTGATATTTTTCCCAAATAAGTAAAATCAGTAACTTCTCCGGCTAACTTTTCAATATCACTAGAATAAACCCCACCTCCGGCGAAGAAGAAAGGCAATTCCCCTCTTTCACTACGATATTTTCTAATTGCTTTTATAATTAAAGGTATTCGTTGTAACCTTCCCAAATTACCAACAAATACTATTCCAGGTTTTCGAATTACAGACTGGACATCATTCGATACGACCGCGGCATTTTCTATTAGAAATATTTCTTCCTTCTTAATTTGATTTCTTGACGAAATGTACTCCGCCATTTCATCAGTAAGTGTAATTATTTTTTTTGCACTTCGCACAGAAATAGAGTCAATCCACTTGAGCAATCCAAAAAACACGCCAATACGATTACTAACCAGAGAAGTCGCCTCTGGATGAATATCTTGCAAGTGATAGACAAACCGGGCGTTGAATATCAAAGAATATAGTGCAACAACAAAGGGAACAAAAATTGGGGGGTCAGTAGATACGTAAATTTTTTTAGGCCTCCTTTTGAGCAATGAAACCCCAACACTTAGCGAAAATAAGATGGCATCTAAACCTCTAGAAAGTATTGATGAGGCAGAATTTGATCTTGACTTCGAGATGTCAAAGCATACACCTTTACCTCTTGAGGCTGCATTCAAGACTTTAAAAAAATTCTGATCACCCTGGATAATAGTGACCACACTTGATTGCTTAACTAATTTTTCAGCTAATTGAAGTAAAGACTCGCCAATAATTTCACTTTCGGGCCAAAAGCTACGATGAACAATTGCGTAATCACATTGCGACATTTCTTAGTACTTTTTCCAAACAACGCGATTCACATAATCCGTATAGCTTAAGATAATTCGGATAACTTTTTCGCTTACATTAGGCATTGAGTAATCATCTACTAAACGAAGTGAGCGAATTTCCCCTCGAGGTTGTGTATCAAGAATCTGGATTGCCTGATGAATTCGATCTTTTTCTAATCCCACCATCATAACCGCAGCCTCCTCCATTCCTTCAGGTCGCTCATGGGCTTCCCTAAGATTTAAGGCTGGAAAATTAAGGATCGAAGATTCTTCATTGATAGTCCCACTATCAGACAAAACTGCACGAGCATTGATTTGCAGATTGACGTAATCATGAAACCCTAAGGGCTTAAGCAGACTAACCAATGAATGGAACTCTACATCGCTTTTATCTATACGATTTTTGGTTCTAGGATGCGTTGAAACCATAATCGGCATGCCATATTCGCTAGCTAACGAATTTAGAACGTCCACTAACTTAAAGAAGTTTTTATCCGACTCAATATTTTCTTCGCGATGAGCGCTTACAACAAAAAATTGCTTTTCCTTTAGCTCTAACCTTCCAATCACATCAGAATTCTTAATTTGGGGCATGTAATGATGAAGCACCTCATACATTGGGCTACCCGTTTTAATAATCTGATCGGGTGGCAAGCCTTCTCTAAGAAGGTAATCTCGAGCTATGGTGCTGTATGTAAGATTGATGTCTGATGTGTGATCCACAATTCGACGGTTTGTTTCTTCTGGTACTCTCTGATCGAAACACCGATTACCAGCCTCCATATGAAAAATTGGGATCTTTCGACGCTTAGCTGGGATTACTGACAGACAACTATTAGTGTCTCCAAGTACTAAAAGGGCATCTGGATTAACATCAGCTAGGACAGCATCGACTTTAGTAATTACATTACCAATAGTATTTGCAGCACTTACACTACCTTCAGCGCTACCAAGAAAATAATCTGGCTTCCTTAACATCAGATCATCAAAAAAAACCTGATTCAGCTCATAGTCATAATTCTGTCCCGTATGGACCAGGACATGATCGCAATGTCGATCTAATGCTGAAATTACTCGAGACAGACGAATAATTTCAGGCCGAGTACCTACGACAGTTAAAACTTTTAATTTTTTCATGCTCAATTCAAAATCATTGCGTATGTATCTGGTCTATCGCGATCAAATATTTCATTAGCCCAAAGCATGACAACAAGTTCCGTTTCACCAATATTGGTAATGTCATGTGACCAACCAGGCACTGTATCTACTACTTCGGGCTTATCACCACTAACAATCAACTCATGTTGCTCTTGGGTAACAATGTTTTTAAATTTAAACTTTGCCTCACCACGCACTACAAGAAACTTTTCTGTTTTTGTATGGTGGTAGTGACCGCCTCGAGTAACACCAGGGTGCGCCGTAAAATAAGAAAATTGCCCACTGCTCTTAGTCTTAAGCATTTCAACAAAGTCACCGCGCTCATCTCCATATTTGGGAACTTCGTAACTGAATTCAGACACCGTAAGATAAGTAATATAGGTTGAATACAACGCTCGTGTAAACCCAGTACCTACATCATCAATAACTAAGCTTTCTTCAACGTTCTTAAAACTACGAATCTGATCCGCTAAGTCCCCAAGGCTAATTTCGTACTCGTTATCTATATCGCAATATGGCCCTGTAGAAGAGTTCGGGCTAGATAGAAAATTGACAAATGAATCAACGACATCATCCACGTATGTCAGCCTTAGTTTTGAAGTGGAGTCATTGATCTTAATGGGTAAGCCACTTGCTATGTTATGACAAAAAGTAGCTACTACAGAGTTGTAGTTGGGTTTACACCACTTACCGAAAACCCCAGGAAGACGATAAATAGCCAAATTTATTTCTAAGTTTTCACTGAGGTTGATTAGTTTCTTTTCAGCCTCAAGTTTACTCAATCCATATGGATTATCTAATTCCGCTTGAATCGAGGATGAGAAAATAATAGGAATATTTTTTGAATATTTTGAAACTAAGTCGCAAAGAACATTGGTTAGCCCAACATTTGTAGTTTCAAAAGCTATTGGATCCTTTGGTCTGTTTTCTCCCGCCAAATGGATAATCGCATCTGTGCGAGAAACACAATCTTCAAGAAAATCAAGATTAGAGCTCCTAACAAATCGGAATACTTCGAAATTTCTCTCTTCCAAATGAACAACAAGATTCTTACCAATGAACCCATCTGCGCCAGTAACCAGAACTTTCAAATCTCATACCTCAGGATCTATAAAGTTACCACGGGAGGCTTCCACAACAAATGGGAGTTTTAAAAGCAATTGCTTCATACCCTCAACATCAAGTCGTTGAGTATTGTGTGAGTTGTATTCTTCTATCTGGGATAATTTAGCATCACCTTGGTCAATAAACTTCGAGTAGTTCAAATCTCTTAAGTCTGGCGGTATACGATAATAATCGCCCATATCATCAGCACGAGCCAATTCTTCAACGCTCAAAAGAGCCTCGTATAACTTTTCGCCATGTCGAGTACCGATAACGCCGACAGGGTGTTCAGGCCTATTTAAAAGTTCTTTGAGAGCTTGAGCTAAGACATCTACAGTAGCAGCAGGTGCTTTCTGAACGAAAGTGTCACCACTGTTACCGTGCTCAAATGCATAAAGTACAAGATCTACCGCATCATCTAACGTCATCATGAAACGGGTCATATCAGGATTAGTCAAAGTTAATGGCTTGCCCCGTCTAATTTGATCAACAAAAAGAGGAATGACAGAGCCCCTAGAGGCCATCACATTCCCATAGCGAGTAACACAAATTTTGGTATTAGATGAGTTACGAGATTTTGCAATGGCGACCTTTTCCATCAACGCTTTAGAGATACCCATAGCATTGATTGGATAAACAGCTTTATCAGTACTTAGGCAAACCACATTTTTTACGTTATTTTGGATAGCCGCCTCTAGTACATTTTCAGTACCCAAAACATTGGTTTTAGTAGCTTGCATAGGATGAAATTCACAAGATGGCACTTGCTTTAATGCGGCGGAGTGAAACACATAGTCAACACCCCGCATAGCTGAAAAAATAGAATCATAGTCCCTAACATCACCAATATAAAATTTTAATTTCGGATCATGATATTTATTGCGCATATCATCCTGTTTTTTTTCATCGCGACTGAAAATACGAATTTCGTGAACGTCAGAATTTATTACTCTATTTAAAATGGCATTGCCAAAGGAACCCGTTCCACCAGTAATTAATAGCGTTTTAAGAGAAGTCATTAAGAATTACCTTTAAATATTGTTTCATTCTATCTTGTGCGGAATACAAAGATAAAACATAGTTTCTAGCAGAGTTAAGATCAACAGAAAAAGAGGGATCCTGAGAAAAATAATTTTTTAACTTAGTTGCAATGTCAAAAGGATTATGAGGATCAAAATAAATAGCAAAATCGCCAACAATTTCAGTATTAAATAATCTATCAGAAAGGAAAATTGGAGTTTTCATAACAAGCGATTCAACGGGTAAAGCAGAAAAACATTCTAATAAAGAAGGAAGAATCATAGCATCCATGGAATCAATGAAAGAAGGGCAAGAGTGAATATCTAAAACACCAATATTGACAAGATATTTAGAAGGTGGGTTATTTAATTTAAACCATTCTGCGTCATCTAATGTTACATAAAATTTAAATGACAAGCCAAAATCATTATTAAGAATAGAAGCAACATCCTTAAGTATGGATAGATTCTTATGAGGATAATTTTTTCCTAAATATCCAACTTTAACAAAATTGGGATTTGTATCGGATTGACTATCAAGAGAATAGTCTAGGAAAACAGAAGAAAAAGAGTTATTCACAACAAAGATTAATTTATTACGTAAAAATGTACGAGAGAGTAAACGCTTCATATAAGTAGCCTCTACTATAATGACATCGGATGAATAAGAGAAAAAAATCTCTTGAATAAAAAATTTAAGGCGCAGAAAGATCCAAGGCAAAAAACCTATTTTTTTTAATAAGTCAAACGTGTTAAAAATAATCCAAGGCTGAGCGAAACCAACAATACTTCTTTTAGGTTTTTTTAAAGTATAAAATGGACCAAACAAGGTAAAAACAGATTCGAAGATAGAAAAATCGAAGTATGAGTTAGTAAAAATACTCTTAATGCCAAATGAGTCAAAAACAATCAGGTTATTAAAAACATTAAGGTCAACATTTAACTTGTGAAGCTGATCTTTAACACTTGTAGAAATAAGTAAAGTAAAACGATGGCTGATAGGATCACGAGAAAGTTCATGTATAAACGAAGCTGCAACTTGTAGAGCGCCGCCAGAGTGAAGATTGCTAACATTAATGCAATAGTATTTCATAGAAACTTTTTAACAGAATTAACAATATTTAAGCCTAGATAATCCCACGTAAATTTTGAAACAGAATTAGAGATCTCAAGTGGAGAAATGTTAGAAAGAAGAGCTAAAGAAATAATAGAAGAAATTTCATCAACATTAGAATAGGGAGAGAACGTAAATCCGTTTTTTGAATTTATAATAACTGAATCAGAAAATCCAACATCACTCACAACAGGACAACAGCCAGATGCCATAGCTTCTAATAGCGGTATAGGTCCACCCTCATTGGTTGATAAGGATAAGAAAACATCAAATTCATGATAAAAAAAGGCTAAATCTTTAAAATCAATAGGATTAACATAATAAAAGTTTGGAAACTTAACTAATTCAGTAAAATAGTCCCAATTCTCCCAGTTTGAACCAATTAATAGAAAGTCTAGTTGAGGTGAAATTTTAATAAGGTTTATTAATAGCACTGGATTTTTTCGGGGGTCAGCTCTAGAAACAAGCCCTATTAATTTACGATCATTTAATTTAGGAACAGAACAATAATTGTATATATTTTCATCATAACCACCTATGAAAACAAGAATTTTTTCTTTTGGAATACCATATTCAGAGATAAGGAACTCTTTAAGCCTATTATTAGTACAAAAAATGAACATTAAATTTTTAAAATGGATATTAAATTTAGATATAACTTTAGTACGATAATCCTCATGAGTATACCAAAGACAGACACGATTCAAATTCGAGAAACGATTATTTGTAATAAAAGATGGCAGTAAAGCATGATGAATAAGAATATAACATCTACTGGGTTGTAAAAAATAAGTTCGATTACAAATAAATGAATTTGGAGGTGCAGAAGAAAGGATTACACGAGCAATTCTTGATAAAATGAGACCATTGTATGAAGGAGTAGATACGACTGTAATATTATGTCTTAAACAAAACAAGGAACAAAAGAAAACATAGATAGAAGAAAGCCATGCAAAAATAGGGCGAATATATGTAAAGCTAGAAATAAAATTAAATGACATTTAGTAACACATCAGCCATTGTGGACACATTATATTTAGTTTTAGTAATTTTAAGTGCATTTTGAGACCAAATATTCAGATCTGCTGAGGACATAATTCTTAATATATGTTTTGATAGAGTATTAACAGATTTATCGTTAAAAAAAAGGCCAACTGGAAGGTTGGGTTCAAATGAAGACGATATTTCAGGCATATGATAGTTGATATCAGAATATACCAAAATAGGTATGCCGTACGAAAGAGCATGAATTAAACTTAAGCCAACTGAACCAGGATAAACAAATACTGCACATTTATTTACAATATAGGATATTCTTTCCTCATCATATATCTCACCGTAAAATTTAACATTTGGAAGAAAATCTAAATCCATTTCATCTTGATCCACCCCTATTACATGAAGAGTGTAAGAACTAGGAAGATCCTTGAAACTAGCATATAAGAGTCGAAATTCCGATTTAATTGTGTTTCGACCCATAAATAAAATGTTTTTACCTCTAATTCTAAAATCATAAGGCTGTCTATATCTATCAATCAATGATTGATCAAGGCCATTGTTTAAGATAATTATTTTACCATCTAAATGCGGTAGTTCTCTTATGAGAATTTCATAATCTCGATCAGAATACAAAACTATAAAGTCAGAAAATCTATAAAATAAGTTTCTAATGAATCTAATAATAAAAAATTGATAACCAACTTTAACATGACCCCACCATAGTACATTAGAATTAGTGAAAACTTTTGAATATATAAATAATAAGATGGAGTGCACTGATCTTAAATTACCTAAAATTAATATAGAATCACTAGTGTCCAAATTGGGAAATTTTGCGAAAAGATGAAAGTTTAAACCCAAAACAGACTGGTATAATCTCCCTTTTCGAAGGACATAAGGCAGATTTAGACTCATATCATTATAATTACAACCTTTCAATGGAATGTGTAACTCAAAATTCTTATTTAACTTGCAATAAAGTTCATTAAAGAACGGTATACGATACGGGGGAAGTTCCTCTTGATATACAACAAGTTTCACTTTTTAAATGCCTCTGCTATATCAATATATACTTGACAATTAATATCATCATTAAATAAACGTGATGCTCTCATTCTTGCTTGTTTAGAAAAATAATCATAATTTTCTAAAAGATACTTAATTTCATTATTTAGATTTAGTAGATTAGGAGTTTCAAGCAACCACGGATTTGTACCATATGGTAAGATAATACCTGCATCTCCTACAAGCTCTTTAAGGCTGCCTGAGTCAAACCCCAAAATAGGTATGCCATGTGCAAGCGCCTCAATAACAGAATTTGGACAAGGAGGATTAGTCTCCAAACATAAATAAATTTTAGCAGAAATCAAACTTTGATAAAGTAATTCATGGTTAACATAACCATGAAAGATAACTTTATTAGATAGGTAAGGTTTAAGATCCTTATCAATATCTCCAAACAAATGTACATTGTATGCAATAAGACTATTTAAAATATTTATGGCAGGGATGGCATTAATTTCACCTTCTATACAAATAATGTCGATAGTTTTTATATTATTTAAAGGTAAAAGAATATTATCAATATGTATAGAGTTATAAATAACAGTAGAAGGCTTACTAATTGGATATTTAATATGCCACCAATCTTGAATGAATTTTGATTGATAAATGAGGTGATCAGCAAAATACCTACGAATTAATCTAACAAGTAGTAATCGTATATAAGCCTTAAGATATTTCAAAAAACCAGGATAAGCAATTGTATGTTGCCAATTAAGACCATCCAATCTATGAATTACATAACCTCCTCTGAGTTTGTATAAAAATAACCAGAATAATTTTCTAGTACCACCAAAAACATAGCAAAAAGGAGCAAAGGAAGTTAGAGAAGAAACAGTTAAATAGTTAATATTATTTCGAGATAAAAAATTCTGGAATCTTAATTGAAATGAGCCAACACCACCTTTTGGTGGCGGTGAATGAGGAAAAATTATCATTTGATACTAAGCCGATAAAAAAAATTTGAAATGCGTTGTAAAAAAACACTAATAACATTTAAGATGTAATATTTAAAACTTCTAGAACCATAATTAATACGATCAGATTGAAGTCTTTTAATTATGTCAATTGGAAGTCTTGAAACAAATATGTTTTTTAAACGTACCAAATCGGTTGAACGCAAATATGTGTCTAAATAAAGATGATTATAAACAAGAATTCTTTCTTTTATCATATTATTATAGTTATCATAATTTCCCCACAACGTTAGATTTCCAACTGTATGGTTAAAAAGAATGGAAGTAGAGCGAAGTGTATTGGAAGATAGTAAAGTGTAAAGTTGCATAGGGTACCAGAACTCTTTGTACAATGATCTTAACGAAATAAGTGAAATATATTTTTTTACTAGCCGCTTTCTCAAAACATTCCCAGTTAATATTCTATTACTATCAGCAATTAGTGAAAAGTGAGAATTGAATAAAGGAATTACACTCGTTCCGATTCTAGAATTATCTTTTACAAGATAGGACGGAAATATTGCTGAATCTAAAGACGCATCAGACATCACTTCTAATATTCTTGTGAAGGAACCACAAATTGAATCATCATCAGAAATAAATAGACATAAATCGTCTTCACCAATGTCGGGGAGTTTTAAAAAGTTATTAAGTAGATTTATAAAATTTTGAGCAGGACCAACATTAGTTTGATTTTTAATATAATCAATCTTGATATTATCAAACAATGTAGGATTAATAATTGAAACGGTGTTGCTGTGATCATTATCTGAAATAATTATTTTAAAAATAAGATCAGGCTCATTGTTTAATAGTGAATTGCACAATGATACAAGAGTTTCATTTCGTTTATATGTTGGAATTAATACAACAATTTTATTCTGATTTTCATACATAGGATTTGATATTACTTTTCATGGTTAAAAAAATGAAAGATGCCAAAATAAGTGTAACCTGAGGTAATGAATAAGCATTTGTTCCAAACTCGATTAAAAAATAATAAACGAGAATGGGTAAAATAACTGACAGGCGAAAATCCTTTTCTATACTTAAACTATTAAATATATAGAACAGCGTGTTTACAACTAAATAATAATAATAAATAGTTCCTATAACACCGATATGTACAATTTTGATTATATAGCCTGAATCACCATCTAAACCTTTACCAAAATACCCATATTCTTTAAAAGAAAAGCCAAATAATATATCAGATAAAGAAATGTTTTTATATACATTTGAAATTGCGTTCATGGCATTTCCATCAGATGCATATCTACCAGACGTTATATAATGGAAAAAAACAACAAAATCATCATACGTAATAATTATCAAAAGGACGCCAGAAAAAATGGCCGATATAATGATAATGATAAAATAATTTATATTTAATTTAGAAATGATTATATATAGAAATATTGGTAGCATAAAGAAATACATTACAGCACTATCCGAAATATACCCTGAAAAGATCGAACCACTCATTATTAGAAAAAAATATTTTTTTGAAATAAGATTTCTTGAAAATAGAACATAGGTAAGAAAAGTTACAGTTCCATAAAACTGCCCAGAAGCGACTGGCTGTAAAAAACCACTAGAAAATCTACCTTGCATCGCACTCGCGGACGATACAGATGTTGGAACACCTGTTATAGAGGACCAACTTTTAACTGAATAAGATTCATTAAAAATAAAATTAAGAAATGAAATATAATAATTTGCGTCTAGCAGTGCTATAAAATTCAAGCATACTCCGTATACAACTAAGCTAGAGGTTAATATTTTAAAGTTGGTTATACTAGTTGCTTTAGATATATTTTTAAACAGATAACCAAATAGCAAAAAGTACAATGGCCACCTAAAAATCGGAAGTATATTTTTAAAAAAATCGAATGCATATTCTGGATATCTTACCCACTGCAATAATATAATAATAATGAAATAAAGTAATGAAATTAATATAAATATTGGTATTGGTTTAAACTTAAGAAGAACCAATATTAAAAGCAACATCAATGGAACAAAATCATAAAAATATGGAAAAGGTGCATAAAAAAATTGAGAGGTTATAAGAGCTATAGCAATAATCAATGGATTCATAGACTAATCATCTGCGAAAGATATTTTGTAAGTGGAATCTACAGTATATGAATATTGACAAATTTGTAATTAATAATGAACATATATAGAATGGAGTTTTGTACTCAGTTGTGTTTATCATTATAAATGAAATAGTCAGCAAAAATAATGTAAGTAACCTTATATTATGTATTATATTATGATTATTTAGTGCTTGAAATAAACGTGCTTTAACCGTTAAATCACTTTGCAAATAAAAAACACATAGCAGTCCGCTAATTATCAACATATACTGACCTTCAAACATGGAGTTAAAATTTTCATGGAGATTTGTAGTGTATACAAATATTAATGAAAATATTAGTGCGAATAAATGCCCAACTATTAACCACCTTCTAACTTGGTTAAAACTACTCATTAACATTAAATTTTTATTTTTATGTGAAAGCCTTACCCATGTTGGATATATTAATGATATGCTTGATTTTAGATATATATTAATTGGATATAAAAATCTTAGTATGTATGTATATAATGAAAGGAGGCCAGGGCCAGATATAAAAGCTAAGGTTTGAATTAAAATATTGGATATACCTGGTATCGCAGCTGAAAAATATGTATTATATTTTTTTAATGATTGAGGAATCTCCTCTTTTTCAACAATTTCACAATCAGATTTTACAAATCTTTTCTCAAAGTTTTTATTTATTATGAAATAGTAAACAAAATTAGATACAAGGAAGGCAATCCCTAAACTTAATACACTTTCATAATGGTAGTTAATTGCAACGATTATAATTAGATTTACTAGAACTCTAATTAAATCAGCTCGTTCAAAAAAAATGAATATTCGATTTGCATTGTAGATTGAGCTCACTATTTCAGTGTACACACCAATATATAGAGTTGGCAGCATTAAAAGTACTAGATATACAACCTCTGTTTGCACCATAAATTTATTAATTAATGCCCTCTCATTTAAAAGAATAATTACCATACTTATTAGTGACAAACATACAGTTATTGTTCTCATTTTTTTAAAATAATTGTACACATTTAATGAACGATTTTTTAATCTTGATGATGTGCCACTATTTATTAAATATTGTGTCAGGTTACCTCTAAAGGCCAAATTCAATGTTGCTGTAAAAAAACCAAATATAGTTATTATTAAGAAATACACATCTAATTGTTTAGATATCGAGTAATTATATGCAATATAACTTATATTAACCATCCCGATTATTCCAGACAATACTCTATAAGTTACTAGTTTATATAACTTCTTTTTATATTTTTTTATTATATTATTTAGTAGCAATATACAATAACCTATTGGAGGACGTTTCACCAATCATTTTATAACTAGAAAATTCATGCTCCAATTGGTTTTCGAAGTTATGCCTTGTATAGGAATCACTTGATTTTCTATTACTTATTTGAGTCCATTTTTTCGCTTTCGGATCATTCTCATCTGGAAATTCTACGAGTAAAACTTTTTCGGTAATTTTAGCTAAATCTTTAACTATTTTAGCTAGTGATCCATAATCTTCCGTTCTATGATACAAGTGGTGAATAAGTCCTACACATACAACGAGTTCTGTTGTTTGATCTTTTATATCTGAGATTTTTATATTTTCAAATCTTGTTTTATTCGATCCGGTAAGTTTTGCGATCTTTTCGCATGCCAAGATATACTCTTTATTATAATCGACACCTATACATTGTATTATATTACATGCGAACTCCGAGTAAAATACATACAGACCAATATTACATCCGATATCAATCATAGATTTAATTTTAAACTCTTTACTTATACTACTTATTTGCTTACATATTAACTTACCTTTTTTTTCTGTATTCCATATTTTATCACTTGAAATCAGTTCTATTTCTCTATTGCAAATATTATAACTCTGATATCCTCTTATTTTTACACACTCATCGCTAACATCTATTACATCAATATCGGCAGACTCCATAATAATATTATTTCCGATACCCTTACTATCTATATATTCTTTAAGACTTAGCCAGCCCTCTTTCTCTATCAAGCTTATCTGCAAGCTTTTTTGATACCAATTATTCAAAATTGTTTTTGCAATTCTGCTTTTTACCCATTTCTCAGCTCTATTCAGTGACTCTTTGTTGAATTGCGATGAACTCATCCATATTTCTGCTTGACTGTCTCCAAATATTTTTAAAATTAAATGTAAGAAAAATTGAATTCTAATGAATTTTGAATTTGGATTATGTATATTGGATCTTAGTGTCAATCTTTTTATATGTTTACCCGTCGATATACAAGCTAATGATCCATAATCTATGATTTTAATTACTTCATCTTTATCAATTAAATAATTATCATGCTTCGCGCCGAAATCCCATAATATTACACCTAAATCTATTAGCTCAACTTCAGCATCACATATCTGTGGTAGAATTTTATTTATAAAATATTTTGGCGTTGATTGAATCTCTTTTAATTCTTCATTTTTATATGCGTATGTTTCTTTGTGTATTTTTATTTTATATATGTGTTTTTTATTTTCTGATTTTTCTTCGTAATAGTGCATCCCAGTGTCATGTTTTTTTCTTCCCTTCCTATACTTTATTACCCTTTTTTTTGATCTGTCTTTATACACATAATAATCTCTTCCTTCCCCAATAGCTTCTATATTGGTATCGCTTATAATTCGATCCCCCTTTTTTTTCCCCTCTACTTCTCTTTTCTTTTTGTCTATTATTTCTCGGCACATTGCATTTACACCAAGAATTGCGTATCTATTTCTTAATGTTTTTAATATTTTGTAGATCTTTTGATTGCTAATTTTCATACAGTCCGCCAATTTTATTTAGGCACTTTTCACTTCCAACTAATCCGCATACATTTACATCTAAAGCCTTTATTATTACATTAACACTTAATTTATTTTTTGTAATTACTTCTAAAATGTATGATGCAAAACCACCTTCTGTTATATGGTTTTCTAATATTATTATTTTTCTATACTCCTTTATACTATTAGAGATTTTATCTTTTGTATGAACTGACCATAGTGGTAATGAAATTACATCATATTCGCAATACTGTTTATATTTCATCAATTCTATAGCTTCATTTAACACCGTACCTGTGATTATTATTGCTTTTTTTCTTCTTCTTTCTCTAATTTTTATTAATTCACCAGCACTTATTAATGGTATATTTTTATGAATATTTTGTTCTCCTGATTTACCTAATCTTAAGTATGTCGGTTTTTGATTTGATAATATATATCTCATACACGACCTTACTTCATTCGGATCACATGGAGAAGCTATAGTCATATTTTGCATTACTCTCATTATTGCGAAGTCTTGGACCACATGATGTGAATATCCTAATGCTCCATATGCCAAACCTCCTCCACTCACAACATTTGTTACATTCAGATTATGGTAATCAACATCATTCCTAATTTGTTCAGCGCATCGCCATGTGGGAAAATTACCAATTGAGTACGTGAATACATGCATATTTTCTGATGCCATTCCAGCAGCCATTCCCATCATATTTTGTTCGGCTATACCTGCATTAAAAAATCGTTCTGGGAATTCGTCTGCAAATGGCTCAATTAAGGAATACCCTAGATCCCCTACAATTAATACAATGTCGTCTCTAACACGGGCAGCCTTTATTAGTTCGTCCATAAATGCATTACGCATTATCAATCTCCGTTAATGCGATTTCTAATTCTTCAACATTTGGGCATTTATAGTGCCAAGCCACCTGATTCTCCATATAACTAACACCCTTACCTTTTATAGTTCTGGCTATTACGCAGTGAGGCTTAGATGTTGACTTTGAGAGTGTTTCGGCTATTTTTAAATGGTCATGTCCATCAATATCCGAACACTCCCATCCAAAGGCTTCTATTTTTTGCTGTAGGGGTTCAATAGCAAGTGTCTTATCAACCGAAGTAAGGCTTTGCAGATTATTAGCATCTATTATAAGTGTAAGATTTTTTACATTGTGGTGTGCCGCAAACATTATGGCTTCCCAATTCGATCCTTCCTGCATCTCGCCGTCACCAACAATAACAAAGGTTCGCCATTTTTCGCCTTTAACTTTAGATGCTATCGCCTTGCCTAGACCAAAAGGAAGCCCGTGTCCCAAAGCCCCGGTAGAAAACTCAACGCCGTTAGCCTTGTGGCTAATATGACTCATTAAATTTGAGAAGTCTTGACCATAAGTTAGTATTTCTTCTTTTGAAATCATTCCTACATGATGCAATACGGCATACAGTGAAACGCATGCATGACCTTTACTTAGAATAAGGCGATCTCGATATATACAATCCTGATCTGCAGGATCAAATTCCATAATATCTGAGTAAAGTACCGCAAGAATATCGGCAATCGATAAAGCACTTCCTATATGCGAAGCACCTGCTCTAGTTACCATCTCCAGAGAGGTTTTTCTTATTTTTTTTACTAGAAACCTAGATCCAGAATCAACCATTTTTTGTAAGAAGTCCTGCATCATTTAGTTTGGAAAGAATGGTTTTATGTTTTTCGATGCTAAGAAAAATATAGTTCGTCTCAGTTGAATAATCGTTAACTTCTTTCACGGCTTTGCAGCCATCTTCAAAAACACCAAAGCACTGATAGCCCAATCCTTCAAAAAAATGGATCACATCATTAGGATGGTATCCAAATGGTTTAGCCCATTTTCTTAGTAGTTCAGTAAAAACAATTGGAGTATTCTGCATCAAGGTAGATTGACCACCTTTGAAAACTAGAAACTCAGCGCCCTCAACATCACATTTAATAAAATCTGGTTCAATCGATCTATCAAAGCAGAACTGGTCCATTGTTAAGGTATTAGATAACACCTTTTTACTATTTTCAGCATTACTGACATTTAAAAGTGACGCATTTGTACCATTCAATGGCTCAGTATAAAAAGCAAAAGATCCAGACTGATCAGACAATCCAATACAATATGGCTTAACTGTCAAACCAAGGTTATTTCTAGAAATATTTGTAGTTAAAAATTCGTAAGTGGCAGGCACAGGCTCAAATGCATGGACACGAGCATTAGGATTAACCCGTGCATACCTTATCGAGAAATAACCAATATTTGCACCAATATCCAATATCACCTTTGAGTTCTTAACGAAAACATCCATTATTTGTGTTTCCGTTCGCTCATAAGCGTCAAAGTTCAAGGACTCAATAGGTGCCACCCTTCTCTGAGCTGGAGGGGCAACTACCCACAAATTAAATTCCTCAAAGTAAAATTCTACGAGACCGTTTTTTATTCTAATTTCTGATATCTCTCCTTTGCTTAAAAGATAGCTGTATTCAAATAGGGACTTATGACACTCATATGCAGCAGCTATATAGTCTTCTTTAGAAATTTTTTTCTCTAAATAATTTTCTCTCAGCTCCAAAATATTACCCATTGCTATACGCCTTAATCATTCTTTCAAAGCCCTTCTCAGGATCAACCAATGGATACCAACCAATCAATTTCAATTTATTTACATCTGGCAACAAAACATCAAAATTACTCTGTAAATATTTATCACTTTCTTCTCTTCCAATCTTCTGAAGAAAAACATTTTTACTTTTAGAGATAGAAACTAATAATTCTGCAAGTTTTAAAATGGACATGGCACCTTTTGGGTTAGCTAAATTATATGCCTCACCGGCAGTACCGTTGAGCATAACTGTAAATAATCCAGTAATAGCATCTGAAATATAACAAAACGCCCTAACTGCCAAACCATCACTTTTCATTAAAATCGGCTTATCATCCAAAACGTCAAAAACAAAGTCAGCGAAAACTCTGCCATCATTTTTATTAAGGCCAGGACCATAAGTATGAAAAGGTCTGACTATAAAATAAGGTATCTTCGATTCCTTACCCCAAGCCGTCAGTAGTGTTTCACCAAATCTTTTACTCTCTGAATAACAAGATCTAATATCACATGGATCTATTTCTCCAAAACAATCTTCTTTGATTTGTTTATTCCCATCTTGTTTCCCATATACTTCACTAGAACTTATAAAAACAAACCCCTTGGCTGATTTGCTTTTCTCTAAAGCGCACATCAAACCATAGGCTCCAATTGAATTAGGTAGCACTGTGCCTAATGGGTCTACACTATAAAATCTAGGGCTCGCATTACTTGCTGCATGAATTATGTAAGACGCATCTCCAATATCAGGTATGCCAAATGAACAAAGATCCCACTCTAAATAGGAGAAAAATTCTTCTTTTACCAGCTCGGTGAATCTTGCTTTAGCTTTTGTTATATCTCGAACTACAGCAAGAACTTTTAAAGGCTGACTTAATTGGTCTCCTTTATTTAGAGCTAACAAGGTTCTCACTATGTAAGATCCAATAAATCCAGTGGCACCGGTAACAACAATGGTAGTACCAGAAAGCCGCCCCCAATCTAGATCATGTTCTAAAACATGGGAGATGTCCTCATTTACAATATTAAAAAAGTTTATTTTTTTCAAAATTGAAAAAATCCTTTAAGCAATTAACAACGTAATCAATATGATCAACACTCAAAGCCGGTTGTACGCCAATCCAAAAGGTTTGATTCATTGTCTTATCAGTATTAGTTAAATCACCCACTACACGATATTCAACGTTTTCAAAGTAAGGTTGCTTGGTTAAATTACCCGCAAATAATAATCTGGTTCCAATCTTCTTCTGTTCCAAGAATTGAAGAAGTTCGACACGAGTTTTTCCAGAACCTTCCTTAAGGGTAATGGGAAAACCGAACCAAGAGGGATCACTTTTAGGCGTAGCTTCTGTTACTGATAGATATTTTTCTAATGGTTTAAGCTTCTGCTTAAGGTGCTCATAGTTTACTTTACGTTTTTTTATAAATTTAGGCGCTTTTGCAAGTTGAGCCAACCCACAAGCAGCCTGCATATCAGTAATTTTTAAATTAAATCCGTTGTGACTATAGATATATTTATGGTCATAACCACCAGGTAAGTCACCGCCAAGCTTCTTTTTGGTCCAGCAGAACCGATTGTTGCACGTGTTATCTTTTCCTGGCGGACAATAGCAATCTCTTCCCCAATCTCGAAAGCTTTCTGCGATTTTCTTTAGCTTGCCGTTATTGGTAAATACGGCACCGCCTTCACCCATAGTGATGTGATGTGCGGGGTAAAAACTTAATGTAGCTATATCACCAAAAGTGCCGACCATTTTCCCATCATAGGTTGAACCTAATGCATCACAGCAATCCTCAATAAGCCAGAGGTCGTATTTTTTACAGACCTTTGTTACTGCATCTAAATTAAATGGGTTACCTAAACAATGCGCCAGCATGATAGCTTTTGTTTTAGGTGAAATCGCATCCTCAAGCTTGGTTACATCAATATTGTGAGTTGTGATGTCAACATCAACAAAAACAGGTACCGCACCAAACTGAACGATAGGGTTTACGGTAGTTGGGAATCCCGCTGCCACACCAACCACTTCATCTCCAGGTATGATCGCCTTTTTGCCAAGTTTTTTTGAAGTTAGGGTATAGAACGCAACGAGGTTTGCTGATGAGCCGGAGTTAACAGTTAATGCGTATTTTACTCCTAAGAACTTAGCAAGCTTATCTTCAAACTCTTCATTGAATCTACCCGTTGTCAGCCAGCCATCCAAAGATGCCTCAACCATATTGGATAGCTCTTCTTCACCGATAAGCTTTCCTGAAGGCGGAATAACGGTTTCACCCGGCATAAAACTTTGCTGTTTATACTGTTCTTCGGAATATTCTTTTACTAGCGTGAGAATACTCTGTCGAATATTGTCTAATTTATTCATCTGTTAACTTCTTGAAATTGATTAATCTGCTTCTGGGATAAAGCCTGCATATCTTTCTTGTTTAGCCAAGCAGTGTGCCACTCAATAATATTCTTTAAAGATACCTCTAAAGACCAATTGGGCTGCCAGCTAAGTTTAGATTTAGCTTTAGATATATCTAACTTAAGGAAATTTGCTTCGTGTGGATGGTTTCTTTGGCCATCAAGCTTCCATGATGCATTTTCGGGCCATGCATCAACCATGTGATCCAGTATCCAACTCACCGGGCGAGCATCTAGTTCATTGGGACCAAAGTTCCATCCTTCACTATATTCATTTGGATTGCTATAGAGGAGCTCAGCTAATTTTAAATATCCACTCAAAGGCTCTAAAACATGCTGCCAAGGCCTGATTGCATTTGGACTGCGAACTATCACCGCCTCATTTTTCTCAAACGCTCTCAAAATATCAGGAATCAGGCGATCTGTTGCCCAATCCCCACCACCAATCACATTGCCAGCTCTGACCGATGCCAAACCAATACCTTTCTCTTCGAAGAAAGATTTACGGTAGCTGGCAGTCACTAATTCTGCGCATCCTTTAGAACTGCTGTAGGGATCATGGCCACCCATAGGCTCATCTTCACGATAAGCCCATACCCATTCTTTATTTTCATAGCATTTATCGGTTGTTACGCTAATAACAGCTTTTGCAGACTTACATTTTTTTACCGCCTCTAGCACGTGAGCTGTACCCAGAACGTTTGTCGCGTATGTCTCTATTGGCGCATCATATGAGTAGCGAACTAATGGCTGTGCCGCCATATGGATAACTATCTCTGGCTGAAAATCATCAATACTCTGAGTAACTTTTTCCAAATCACGAATATCACCGATTTCAGACTCAACTAGGTCAGCAACACGCGCCTCGTTGAAAAAACTTGGGTTTGTTGGTGGTTCAAGCGCAAAACCTTTTACCTGGGCACCCAGTGTATGAAGCCACATACATAACCAGCCCCCTTTAAAACCTGTGTGGCCAGTAACAAAAACCCTGCGTCCTTGCCAAAAAGACTTATCAATCATCCCATGTCTTCCATGGCGCATTATTTGTGTCCCATAAATCTTCTAAGTAGATTTTATCTCTTAGTGTATCCATGGGTTGCCAAAAATCTTCATGTTTAAAAGCCATTAACTCGCCATCCTGCGCTAGACCAGTTAATGGCCCTTGCTCCCATATACAATCATCACCGTCTATTCGACTCAGAACCTTAGGTGAAAGCACAAAAAAACCACCATTAATCATTGCGCCATCCCCTTTAGGTTTTTCTTTGAACTCAGTAATTATATTTCCATCAAAACCTAATGCGCCAAAGCGTCCCGCAGGATAAGCAGCTGTTAAAGTGGCATCTTTGCCGTGTGAAAGATGAAACTGAATAAGTTCAGAAATATTTACGTTTGATAGGCCATCGCCATACGTGAGGCAAAAAGCTTCTTCATCTTTGATGTATCTAGCAACTCTTCCAAGACGCCCTCCCGTCATTGAGCTCTCGCCAGTATCAATCAAAGTTACAGTCCAGGGCTCTGCACGCTGCCTATGAACTTCCATATGATTGTCTTTCATTGAGAAGGTGACATCAGATTGATGTAGGAAGTAGTTAGCGAAGTATTCTTTTATTACATAGCCCTTATACCCACAGCAAACAACGAAATCATTCACTCCATGTGATGAGTACATTTTCATGATGTGCCAAAGAATTGGTTTACCGCCAATTTCAACCATAGGCTTTGGCCTAGTTGAAGTTTCTTCTGATAGCCGAGTTCCGAGACCTCCAGCTAGAATTACCGCTTTCATTTTCTCATATCCAAATAACTTTTTACGAACGCCATTGCCTTGCAAATTATTGAACGCACAGCTTTAATTGAAGAGGCCTCTGCATATATACGCATTTCCGGAGAATTCCCTGATTGTCGAAAATGAACTATGGCTTGATTATCAAATAGAATTCTTAACCCATCTACAGTATTGACTTCTATTATTTTTATACTTTTTTTAAACAAAAAATCTCCAACGGCGGTTGTATTTTTTAGTATGGCGCTCATTATTGATGAAGCCTCATCGTCCGAAACATTCTCAAGCCTAGTACTTTGAGTAAAACGTTTTGGCAAAAGCCCAATCAAGGCTGACATTGGGATTTTTTGAGCTTTAGATATTCCAACAAGGGCTAACATAGGTAACACTGCATCTCTTGTAGGTAATGAATTAAGTTCCATTCCAGCCATTATGATCCTAGTTTGTTGCATAAACCCACCATTTGCTTCAAACCCGACAACTACTTCATGTGAAGCTTCTTTATTAATGCTTTTCATACCCTCAACTACAAATGGAGAGCCTATTTTTGTTCTCCTGACAGATTTAAAAGCATTGGCAAGCTCAACAGCGGTATTACTGTTTACTGGTGTCACAACATGCTCAGCATGAAGATACTGTGCTGCCAGTATTCCTAAGATATCCCCACGAAAAAACTCTCCATTTTCATCTGCAATTAATGGGCGATCAGCATCACCATCAGTTGAGACAAGCATGTCGAAATCATACTCTTTAGCCCATTTCTCAGCTTGCTTTATATCCTTATCTCTTACCGCTTCAGTATCTATTGGTATGAACTCATTTGAACGACCAAGCAGAAGAGTTTTAGCACCCATTGCTTGAAAAAGGTGATTCAGAAAATCTCTAGCAACACTTGAATGCTGATAGATAGCTATAATCTTTCCAGATAAAAAGTGCGTTCCGAAAAAGTCGATATATCGCTTTTGATACAGCTCAATGGCTTTTCCATCAAACGCTGGTAAAGAAGCACTTAGGTTGTGACCTTCAATCTCAATGCGAGACCCCATGATAGATTCTTCGTCAGCTTTAGAGATTTCGCCATCTGCTTTATAGAACTTTATGCCATTTCGGTCGAAGGGTATGTGACTTCCCGTAACAACAACCCCGGGTATCTTTTTATTGAGGCAGTAATAAGCTACTGCAGGCGTTGGCAAGGCCCCTAAATAAATTGCCTCAAGGCCTTGAGACTCAATTGCGGCAATACAAGCTAGAGTAATTTGAGGGCTAGATGGTCGAAGGTCATGCCCAATAGCGACCTTTTTAAAGGTGGTTTCCTGTGACAGAAGAAACGCTTTTGTATACGCAAAGCAAACCTCATCAGTCAGATTTTCAACAAGGCCGCGCAGACCACTAGTGCCAAATTTAATATCTGAGCGTTGAGCGAGTTCTTGAATAGAAACAGTCATTATCGCCCGTACTTATCTTCAAAACGAACAATGTCATCTTCACTCAAGAAAGCGCCTGATTGAACCTCGATAATTTCAAGTATCGTTTTACCTGGATTAGAGAGTCGATGAACTTCGCCCAAAGGAATGTAAGTCGACTGATTTTCAGAGAGCGTTAATGTGTTGTCGCCACAAGTTACCTCTGCGGTGCCTTTAACGACAACCCAATGCTCAGACCGCTGGTAATGTTTTTGAAGGCTTAGACTCGCGCCCGGTGCAACCTGAATACGTTTAACCTTGAAGCACTCACCTTCATCAATACTGTCATACCATCCCCAGGGTCTGCTGACTTTGCGATGAAGATCGGATTCCTCTCGACCATCGGCCTTAAGTTTCTCCACAATCTTTTTCACATCTTGACTGCGCTCTTTATCAGCAACAAGAACCGCATCAGGCGTCTCTACAACAACAATATTCTTGACGCCAACTAGACCCACGACTCGTGATGAGGCATGAATGTAGTTATTGCTAGAGTCTACCGAAAACACATCGCCCATTAGTGCATTGCCTTCGGCATCGGTTGGGGTGATTTCCCAAACAGCATCCCATGAGCCCAAGTCATTCCACCCTGCGTCAAGCGGTACCATGTTGATAGTAACGTCACTGTTAGGAAGATGCTCAATGACCGCGTAGTCAATAGATTCGGCTGGGATGGCTTTAAACGCCTCTCTGTCAGGCCTGACAAAATGATAATCGACAGTTTTATTACGCCAAGCATTCTCAGTGGCACTCGCGATATCAGGGCGAAACTGCTCTAGAGCCTTCAGCCAGACTGAAGCTTTAGTGACAAAGATACCTGCGTTCCAGAAATAGTTACCCTCTTTTAAATAGCGCTCTGCGGCAATTAGGTCAGGTTTTTCGACAAACTGTGCAACTGTATCACCATCAATTTTGATATAGCCATAACCCGTATGCGCGGAGGTAGGCACAACCCCCAAAATAACTAAGGCGCCATTAGTGGCAAGATGAACAGCAGTTCTGGCGGCTTCATGAAATGCTTCAGAATTCTGAATAGTCTGATCAGCCGGCGTGACAAACAAAATTGGATCATCCTCTACCATCGCCTCAAGTGCTGCCAAGGTCATTGCAGGCGCAGTATTTCTTGCTACAGGTTCAAGTAGTAAGTTGGCTTCGGTTAATCCGATCTCACGTAACTGTTCTTTTGCTAGAAAACGATGCTCTTCATTAGTCACAATCAGTGGGGGCTTAATGTCTTTAGAAATGCCTTTGCAAAGGAGACAGGCCTTTTGAAAGAGTGTCTCAGTGCCGCCTAATGATAAAAACTGCTTTGGGAATCCACTTCGAGATAGAGGCCATAGACGCGTACCAGAGCCACCGGCGATAATAACAGGCTGTAGCATTAAGAATCCCCGCCAAACAAATCTCGGGTATAGATCTTTGCATTCACATCAGCGAGATCATCACTCTTACGATTAGCAATGATCACATCACTGATCTTTTTAAATTCTTCAAGATCTTTAATCACTCGCGAATTAAAGAATTCATCTTCCATCAGTACCGGTTCGTAAACCACCACTTCAATACCCTTAGCTTTAATACGCTTCATCACGCCTTGAATAGAAGATGCTCGGAAGTTATCCGAACCC
>Ga0181606_10000853_pt1 | contig 25940 bp, 32 predicted proteins | sample 041ome_10_FD_132994 | JGI IMG/M metagenome (GOLD analysis project Ga0181606, IMG submission 132994) | Coastal salt marsh microbial communities from the Groves Creek Marsh, Skidaway Island, Georgia - 041412US metaG (megahit assembly) | ecosystem: Environmental > Aquatic > Marine > Intertidal... | reverse complement strand
CCATATCCGCGCCGTGCTCGTATTGGCCGCGCAGCATTACGCCAAGCTGGAATTCCATCGCTCAAAAAATCCTTTAGTCCGGCTTGAAGCCAAAGTGGCTGCAGAGAATTGGGAAATGTCCGCGCACCATATCGTTTCCGGTCGATGTCTTACAGCCAAGTTGGGCTGCGGCCTTTAGCCATGGCGTTTGCTCTGGTGCTGTTACAGCGTCACAAACAATGGCGGTGCTGGGAATGCCATCCAGCGACATTGGCAGGTTTGGGTCGCCATTCATGCCGACGGGCGAACCGTTCACGGCAATATCGAGCGCGGCCATATCAGGCGCATCCGTTGAGATGGCAATGGCGGGGAAACGACCCCGGAGCATCCTGGCAAGCTTTTCAGCGCGGTCTGAGTCTAGATCTCGAACGCAAAGTGTGCTCACTCCTGCTTCTGCCAGCGCATAGGCGATGGCGGAGCCTGCGCCGCCGACGCCGACCACCAACGCGCGCTTGCCTGATGGATCGACGCCATGGTCACGCATTGCCTGAACGCAACCTTCGCCGTCAGACATATCACCGACCAACCGCCCATCTGCCTCGCGGCGTACGAGGTTAGCGACGCCGAGTGCTGCCGCCCTTTCCGAAAGCTCGTCACAAGCCGCCGCCGCCCGCGCTTTGTGTGGGATGGTGGCGATGATGCCGGGCGCATTGGTCCACCCGCGCAGCAACTCAAGTAGCTGGTCGGCGGCGTCATCGGATAACTCCATCGCGTGGCATACGGTATCAATGTCTTGCCGGGCGAAGTAGGCATTGAAGAAGTGGGGTGCCTTCACTTGCGGCGTTGGGCGGCCAATAACGGGCAAGATCTGAGTACTGCCTGATATCTCCGGCATGAGTGTTTCCTTTGCTCGAATTCAGCCTACTGACGGACGCTGGTTCGTCCATTCAGTCACGCGCTCGAATGCTCTGCCGACGCGATAAATCATCGCCTCATTAAATGCGCGGGAGACGACCTGCATGGAAAGCGGCATGCCGTCCTTTGAGAACCCAATCGGCTGTGCCATGGCTGGAGCGCCCAGTAGATTGAACGGCGTGCGCGCTTGGCGGCCATAGGTGCGATCCACTTCCGGTTCATCGTCAATACGACAGGCGGGGTCCATGGAGGAGGCGCAGATGATCACGTCAAAGTCGTCCATCATCTTATTGAATTGCGCCAAGTAACGTGCCTTCTGGCGCAGTGCATCGACATAGTCTGCTGCCGCAAAGAATGCGCCTGGCATGATCCGGTCACGGGTGGCCTTGGCATAGTCCTGGGGTCGGGACGCCAACCAATCACGGTGGATTGAATAGGCTTCAGATATCAGGATTACGCGGTTCGTCGCTGCAAGGTCTGCAAGCGGGGCAAAGCCGACGTCTTGGACATCGGCACCTTCGCTGCGTAGCACATCCACAGCAGCATCTAGGCCAGCGGCCATATCAGGATGGGCTGGCAAATCGACCTCGTGGAACTGGCGGAGGTAGCCGATTTTGAGGCCCTTTACGCCGCCTTCGATGCCAGACGTGTAATCCGTAACAGCAACATTAGCGCTGGCCGTATCGCGTTTGTCGGCGCCTGCTATGGCCTGGAGCATCATCGCATTGTCTGTGACCGTTCGGGTCATCGGGCCAATATGATCCAGGCTGAAGGAAAGCGGGAATACGCCCGCACGGCTGACCCGGCCATATGTGGCCTTCATGCCAACGATCCCGCAGCAGGATGCTGGGTTGCGCACACTGCCACCCGTATCGGTGCCAATCGCCATAGGCGTCAATCCGGCAGCAACAGCAGAGCCCGAACCGGACGAAGACCCGCCTGGATGATGGTCGCGGTTCCACGGATTGCGTGCTGGCGGCCAGGGCAGATCAAAGGCTGGCCCGCCAAGTGCAAACTCATGGGTCGCTGTTTTACCTAGCAGAATACCACCGGCAGCCTTTAACTTCGCAGCGACAGTCGCATCTTGTTTCGGCACGTTGTCTTTGAGGATTTCTGAATGGCAGGTGGTGCGCAGGCCCGCCGTATCCACAATATCCTTGAGGGCGTATGGGATGCCGTGCAGCGGTCCCATGCGCCGCCCGCCTTGAATGGCACTTTCTGCCGCCTTGGCAGAGGCCATCGCCTTGTCGCCATCAACCAGCAGGAACGAGTCCAGCTTTGGGTCCACAGCCTCAATCCGGCGCAGCAGCGCTTCGGTAAGGTCGACCGGTGACAGCGCCTTCGCGGCAAGTTTTTTGCTGGCGTCGGCGATGGAGAGATAGCCCAGATCTACATCGCTCATTGGCTGCCTCCCGCTTGATAAATGTGCGCCGGTTCTTCGTCCGGCTTGTATCCACCCTCCAATCCAGCAACGAGTCTTGCGGCATGGGCGCGGGACTTTTCGATCAGTTCTGGGTCCAACGCATGTGCGGCTTCTAAGGCAGGCGGGAGAGGGGTATCTGACACGGACTGGGCGCTCCTGTGCTTATGAAAAAGGATTCTCCAAAAGTATCGGCTGCATGGCGTGAGCCGTCCAGCGTCCTTTGGCCAGATGAGCAGGCCGCGCGATTGGGCCGCGTTGGCCTTTCTGCGTCTTCGCCCTAGAACTGATCTCAGAGATCGAGAAAAGTTTCCGCTGCAGAAAGGCCGCGCCATGCTGGACGCCACGTCGAACATCCCCGGTATCAATCAATGCCGTGAAGGCCTTGCCGCCGCTGAAGGCGTGCTTGAGGCAGCGCAGGCAAGTGTGCTGAAGAAGGTTACGAATGGCGAAGGCAAGGTGGCTGCGTCGCTGCTGGAGCAGGAGCAATTTGCCGCCCACGGCTATGCCTGGCTCTCCACATATGTTTCTGGCCTCCGCGAAATGCTGGACTGGGCGGAGCGTCTGCAGGCGGACGGTAAGTTCAATGAGCTTGAACAGCGGATGCTTGCCGCAGCGTTTGCGGAATACTTGAACCAAATCGCAGGTGGCATTGCCATTTCCCAGGGTGAAGTCGTTCGCCCATTGGATTTAGGGCTTGAGCCGGTTGATCTGGCCGGGTTGGACGCCCCCGCCGTTGCGGACTTGCGGCAGGCAGGTTGGTCCGCCCCGGCCCGCGCACGGGTAGCGGAACTGATTAGTGAGGGCGATTTCGGTGCCTCGGGCCTTGGCGATGAGACGCTGGATATGATCCAACAGCAGTTCCGTCGGTTCGTGGATGAAAAAATCCTCCCGGACGCTCACGGCTGGCATCTCCGTGATGAGTTGATCCCGATTGAGATCGTGGACGAAATGGCAGCACTCGGCGTGTTTGGGCTGACAGTGCCGGAGGAATTTGGCGGGCTTGGCATGGGCAAGGTCGCCATGTGTGTCGTGACGGAGGAGCTATCACGCGGATATATCGGCGTCGGCTCACTCGGCACCCGGTCTGAGATCGCGTCGGAGCTGATCCGGCTTGGCGGTACGGACGGCCAGAAGGAACAATGGCTGGGTCCAATTGCGAGCGGGGAAATATTGCCGACCGCCGTATTCACCGAGCCTGATACTGGGTCCGACCTTGGCTCGCTGCGGACGCGCGCCCAGAAGGATGATGACACATATAAGGTCACTGGCAACAAAACCTGGATTACGCACGCAGCCCGCGCGGATGTCATGACGTTATTGGTCCGCACCAATCCGGATGCGCCCGGATACAAAGGCCTGTCCATGTTTATCGCGCCGAAGCCACGGGGCACGGATGATGACCCGTTCCCGGCAGAGGGCATGTCTGGCGGCGAAATCCACGTGCTGGGCTATCGCGGCATGAAGGAATACGAGATCGGCTTTGATGGCTTTGAAGTCTCGGCGGACAATCTGCTCGGCCACGAAGAAGGGCAGGGGTTCAAGCAGCTCATGGCGACATTCGAATCCGCACGCATTCAAACTGCGGCCCGGTCTGTTGGTGTGGCCATGCGGGCTTTGGAAGTCGCGCTGAACTACGCGAATGAGCGGAAGCAGTTTGGTAAGTCAATTGCCAAATTCCCGCGCGTATCCGGCAAGTTGGCGTGGATGGCGGTTGAGACTATGGTCGCCCGCCAACTCTCGTACTTTGCCGCGCGTCAGAAAGATTCGGACCGGCGCTGTGATATTGAAGCTGGCATGGCGAAATTGCTGGCTGCGCGTACGGCGTGGTCGAATGCGGATAATGGCGTTCAAATCCACGGCGGTAACGGATATGCCATGGAATATGAGATGAGCCGGCTGCTATGCGATGCCCGAATCCTGAACATTTTCGAAGGTGCCGCCGAGATTCAGGCCCATGTGATCGCGCGGGGGCTGTTAGATCGTCGCAATTAGGCGCTTCGTGCTTGCGTAAGCCGCGCGTCGCAGGTAGAAAAGCGCCTGAAATGAAGGCTGGCGCATTCGCCGGCCGTCCGTGTTGGAGCCGAGTTATGGCCGTTCCGAAGAAGAAAACCTCCCGCATGCGGCGCAATATGCGTCGATCCCACGATGCGCTGAAGTCTGGCGCATTCGTTGCGGACAAAGAAACCGGCAATCTGCGCCGGCCGCACCACATTGACCTCAAGTCCGGCGTCTATCGTGGCCGTCAGGTTCTGGAGCCAGTAGAAGACTAAGTCTTTTACTGATCTCTGCCCAGATTGGACATGAGACCATGACGACCGAGACCCATGAGACCGATGCTATCATCATCGGCGCAGGCCCATGCGGCCTGTTCGCCGTGTTTGAGCTTGGGCTGCTTGGCCTAAAGACGCATCTGGTCGACATTTTGGACCGCTCCGGCGGCCAATGTGCTGAATTGTACCCAGAAAAGCCGATCTACGACATTCCCGCCATTCCAATGTGTACTGGCCAGGAATTGACGGATCGGTTGATGGAACAGATCAAGGCGTTTGATCCGGTATTCCATTTCCAAGAGATGGCTGAAGGCCTGACGAAGCTGGATGATGGCCGCTGGGAACTGACGACGGATCAGGGCACGAAAATCGTGGCCCATGTGATCGTGATCGCGGCAGGCGGCGGCAGCTTTGTGCCGAAGAAACCGCATCTTGATGGCTTGGCGGAATATGAGGACACATCTGTTTTCTACGCCGTCCGCAAGATTGACGCCTTCGCTGGCAAACGGATTGTCATCGCAGGCGGTGGAGACTCGGCCCTCGATTGGGCGCTTAACCTGCAGCCAGTCGCTGAGAAGGTGACGCTGGTCCATCACCGCGATGGTTTCCGCGCGGCGCCTGCTAGCGTCGACGCAATGCATGCGCTGGTTGATGCAGGCAAGATGGAATTCAAGATCGCACAGCTTGCTGGCGTCAATGGCGATGGCACAAATATGACCAGCGTGCGGGTTAAATCAAAGACTGATGGCGAAAGCGATATCCCAGCGGATGCGCTGCTGCCTTTCTTTGGCCTGACTATGAAGCTTGGCCCGATCGCCGAATTCGGCCTGAACCTGAATGAGAATCTCATCCCCGTTGATACGGAAAAGTTTGAGACATCCATTCCGTCGATCTTTGCGATTGGCGATATCAACACCTATCCAGGCAAGCTCAAGCTGATCCTGTCAGGTTTCCATGAAGCTGCGCTTATGTCCCAGGCTGCGTTCCTGGTTTGCCGTCCGGGTGAGCGTTTGCGCTTCCAATACACCACCTCGTCCAGTGATTTGCAGAAGAAGTTGGGGGTCCGATGAAGGTCCACGTTACCGATCTTGAAGGCAATACCAAGGAAATTGAAGGCACAATTGGCTGGACATTGATGGAAGTCATCCGTGATGGCGGTGTGTCAATTAAAGCGGAATGCGGCGGTGCCTGCGCCTGTGCCACCTGCCATGTCTATGTGGCTGACGAATGGATGGACCAGACCGGCGAACGCACGGAAGAAGAGGAAGACATGATCGACCTCGCCCTGGACGTCCAGGATGGCTCGCGTCTCGCATGTCAGATTGAACTCACCGAAGCGCTGGATGGCCTGCAGGTCACGCTGGCCAGGGATGCAGTTCTCTAAGCAGGCAAGCTTTTAGACTTCTAGAACGACAAACGGCGCTTCCATACCTTGGAAGCGCCGTTTTTCGTGGCCGTGGTGTGGAATTCCTTCTAGAAAGGGAACACCACATCAAAGAGTTGCTGGCCGTAGCGGGGCTGTTGCACATCACTGATATGCCCGCGTCCGCCATAGGAAATACGTGCTTCAGCAATTTTGTCATAGGCGACAGTATTGTCAGATGCGATGTCCTCTGGCCAAATCACGCCGGTTACCAATAGTTCCCGCATTTCAAAATTCACACGCACTTCCTGCCGTCCCTGTAAGACAAGATTGCCGTTTGGCAGGGTCTGGGTGACGATAGCAGCGACCCGGAGGTTGATCGTCTCACCCCGGTCAATTGTGCCTTCGCCAGAATTTTCTGTCTTACTGCCAAATTCAATCAAGTTGGCCGGATTCACGGCTTTCGGTAACAGCTTCGATAGCTGTGTTTCCAAACCCCCCAGCGCTGGTAGGTCTGCGTCCTCAAGATTGTTGCGGGCGCGGGTTGTTTTGTTGGAAATTTTTGCCGAGTCCGAAATCTGAATGGCGACCGTCACGATGTCACCCACTGAAGAGGCCCGCTGATCTTTCAGGAATGCGCGCGCGCCTGGCCGCCAAAGTGAATTCGCATAGCGTGGCGCGGTGGCAGGGCGTGGCATTGGCATGGAAATAGGCTGGTATTCTGGCCTGCGCACCGGGTTTTCAACACGGGTCATCTGCGGTGGCGAGCCAATTGCAGCGGCACGGTCAAAGGTATTGCAGGCACCAAGCGTCATGCTTGAGAGGCCAATGAGGATAAGCGGCAGTATTTTCCGGGTCATCGCATCATCTCCGCGAGTTCTTCGTGGCTGATCGGTCGTGTGGCGACAATGCCGGGGGCAATCGCGGTCGCTTCAATTGTCCGCTTAGAATGCGCGTTCAATGTTCGGATGGGGGCGCCGGCGGCTGCATCTTGTAGGGCGCGGCCTCTAGCAGTCAGTGTCATGAAGGGCGTTGTGTATACAATCGCCACAAGATCGCCCTTGCGGATGGCCAAGGGGATCTGCACATCTCGAGCCAGGATGGCGCGACCAGGATTGAGACGCCGACGCGCCGCCATCCCGATGAGCGCCGCCGGGTCAGTGAGGGCAGCCCTTGGCACGCGCCTTAGGGCAGTTTCCGTCCACGCGATGTCGTTTTCCGTAATTGTTTCGTAACGCGCGATGGTGCGACGGAGAACGGGCAGTTTGATGGTGTCTCCGCTGTTCGCCGCGAGCTGCTGCCGGGCTTCGGCGGGGCCGGTTGGCTGCCCGCCTAGTAGGAATAGGGCGGCGACGGCGAAAAGTGCGATGCGCCAATTCATGGCTGATTACCTCATCTGCGTGACGGTACGATACATTTCGTCCGTCGTTTGGATCACTTTGGAGTTCATCTCGTATGCGCGCTGCGCAGTGATCATGCTGGTCAACTCCGCGACCACATTGACATTAGAGGCCTCAAGAAACCCTTGACGGACGGTGCCAAGTCCAACCGTTCCGGGTGCAGTTACATTCGCATCGCCTGATGCTGCGGTTTGTAGGAAAAGATTGCCGCCAATGGCTTCAAGGCCGGCGGGGTTAGCAAATCCGGCAAGGGTGATTTGCCCAGCCACCGTGTCTTCGACCTGGCCCGGTAGCTTGACCAGCACCTCACCAGACGCGTTGACGGCAATGTCAGTCGCCTGCGGATCAATGGTGATGCCTGGCTGCAGCAGGAAACCATCAGCAGTAACGACCTGCCCCTGTGCATTCAGCTGGAAACTACCGGCACGGGTGAACCCAGTGGTGCCATCTGGCAGGTCAATCTGGAAAAATCCATCGCCTTCAATCGCGATATCCAGCGGGCTTTGTGTCACTTGGAGTGAGCCTTGGTCGCCGATCCGGTAGACTGCCGCCGTCTTGACGCCAAGCCCAATCTGAATGCCGGCTGGCACCAGCGTGCCAGTATCGGTTGATGGCGCGCCAGGGCGACGGATGTTTTCGTAGAGCAGGTCCTGGAACTCTGCGCGCTGACGTTTGTAGCTGGTGGTGTTGATGTTCGCGATGTTGTGCGAAATCACTTCAACATTCAGCTGCTGAGCGTGCATGCCGGTCGCGGCGATATTGATTGCGCGCATTTTGGTATCTCCTTAAATCGGTCTTGTTGACCGTTAGCCTTGTTCGACGCGGCCGAGCTCTTTGATCGCCCGGGAGAGGCGGTCATGCTCAGACTTCATCATGCGATGACTTGCTTGGTAGTCCCGCTGGATTTCCAGCATGGTCACGAGTTCGTTGACTGGGTTGACGTTCGAGCTTTCCAGCATGCCTTGCTGAATTCTGCCGTTTTCAGACGGCTTAGGCTCGCCGTCAGCCTTATAGAGGCCGTCAGCTGTATGGATTAGCGCTTGGGGATTGTTGAAGTCGACGAGTTGTATCCGTGCGACCTGCTGATCGTTCCCGAAAACTGCACCGTCCTTTCCGACGGTGATTTCCTTAGCATCTACAGGCACCTGGACTGGCGCATTGTTTTCGTCCAGCAGGGCGAAGCCGCTGGGGGTGATAATGTTGCCTTCTGGCCCACGCGTGAACTGGCCGTCCCGGGTGTAGCGAACGCCGCGCGGTGTATCGACCGTGAAGTAGCCATCGCCTTCGATGGCTAAATCCATTGAATTGCCTGTGGTTTGCAACGGCCCCTGGCCCATATCACGCATGGTGCCGGAATCGACCACATAAGAAGCGCTTTCCCGGTTATCCATCTTGGCCAGATGTTCGGCGAACATCGTGTTCTGGCGCTTGAACCCAGTTGTGCCCAGGTTCGCGATGTTATTCGCGACCACATCCAATTGCCGGTTCAGTACGACTTGGCGGGATAGGGCGATGTAACCTGGATTTTGCATTTCGGTCATTCTCCAACGGCGATGGTTCGCAGCTGAATATCCCTAAGCAATCGCCGGGCCATTTTTATTTTCTTATATAAATCAATGTCTTGTGGATATTGCGAAAACCTCATGAGCGATTGACTGGCCGCACTCGGCAAGAATTACCGGATTTAGTCTGCGGGGTGCTTTGCCTTCACGCCGGGTTAACCGTGTTCGCCATAGAATCTAGGGAACGCACAGTATGCCTGGATCAAGCTTATGGCCGACAATGAGACTGACGCAGAGACAGAAGACGAAGACGGTGCCAAACCGAAGAGCAAAAAGAAGAAGCTCTTCATTATTGGTGCTGGCGTTCTGGTGCTGCTGCTCGCCGGCGGCGGAGCATTTATGATGATGGGCGGCGAGGAAGTGATCGAACCGCCGGCAGGTGCTGGTGTCGCAGCGGCTGATGATCCTGATAAGCCCAAAGAGAAGCCAGTCTTTCACGAGCTGCCCAGTCTTCTGGTTAATGGGCGCGTGCTCTCAGCGCACTGGACGAAAGCGAGCGCGGCGAGATGGAGGCCTCTGCAGAGATTCGTGACCGCAGAATTGATCTGAGGGCGCGGGCGCTGGCAGGATCCGGTAATCCCAAAGAGGCATTGGCCCTCCTGAACAATGCATCGACACTTGAGCGCCTGCATTTGAAGGCCAAGTTTGCATGGCGTTCTGGCAATTGGGTTGCAGCGCGGGATGCATATCGCGGGCTCTCAGAACAGGGTGCCTTTGCGGAAGACGGCAAAAATGAAGCCGCGTTGGAAGCCCAAGCTGCACTCGCTGTCCGTTGGGCTGTGTCGGCGGCCATGTTGGGTGCTGAAGACGAGTTGGCGATGATTGGCCAACGCTTCGAAGGCAAGGCTAAGGACCCGAAGCTTGCCTCTGCGCTGGCTATGCTGACAACGCCAACCAGGCCACGCGGTGAAGCCATTGCTGCCGCCCGCGCCGCCATTGCTGGCTTGGATACTGTCACCAAGAACATCGGTGCTTATCAAGCCGCCCAGCGAAGGTCTGATACATCCGCCAAGTCTGGCTGATCAATAAGCCGAAACGGTGTCGTATGATCTGGTGACTATGGCGTCAGTGGAGCGGAGCACTACTGTTACGCCTACACCCATATGAGCAGGTGAGGCTGCGGCGTAGGCTTTTCGCTGACACCGCAGTCCGGTGGCCGCTCTAACTAAGCGTTCGTTCAGCGCTGGGGCTTTCCCTTGTCACGGGTGCTGGCGTTTGCAGCCTCACTAGCCGTAGGACTGCACCAAGCTGCCCGCCACCAATCGCCAGCCATCCACCAGAACGAAGAATATCAGCTTGAATGGCAGTGATATCATCACTGGCGGCAGCATCATCATACCCATCGACATCAAGACTGATGCGACCAGCATGTCGATGACCAGAAATGGGATGAACAATAAGAAGCCAATTTCAAAGGCACGGCGGAGTTCGCTGATCATGAATGCCGGTGCCAGGGCGCGAAGCGGCGTTGCTTCGGGCGTTTCCGGGGTTTCTGCGTTAGACAGATCAAGGAAAAGACGGAGGTCTTCATCCCGCACATGGCGCAGCATGAACGTTCGAATTGGGCCGATTGCTTTACCGAGCGCTTCTTCTTCCGTGATCTGCTCTTCCAGGAGTGGCTGGACGGCTTCGTCGTAGATTTTCTCGAATGTCGGGGCCATCACGAAGCCTGTCAGGAACAGCGCTAAGCTAACAAGCACGATATTTGGTGGCGCCTGTTGCGCACCAAGCGCGCTGCGTAGGAACGACAGCACGACGACGATCCGCGTGAACGATGTCGCCATTACAAGGATCGACGGTGCCAAGCTCAACACCGTCATCAATGCTACGAGCTGTAAGATCCGCGCAGTTGATGAAGGCCCATCGCCGCCAATGTCAATCGATATGGATTGGGCAAGGGCAGGGGATGCTACTAAGTATGCTGCTGCAGCAAAGGAGAAAAATGCGAGGTTTATGCGCCAAGACTTAGACATCAGCAGACGCCTCAATTGCGTTAGGGGATGCGTCGCGGGCTTCGACCAAAACATCGGTGCCACCGCCGACGAGCAGCACATATTCGCGGCCATCAACCTGCGCCAGGACCAGCCGGCGCTTTGCATCCACCCCAACGGCTTCAACAATGGACAAACGGCGAGGCCGGCCAAGCTTTCCGCTGGCCAAGCCCCGGTACCGTCGCGCTGCATATGACAGCAGCACGATCAGCCCAACGACAAATGCCAGGGCACCAAAAAAGCGGAATGCGGCTTCGACCTCAAACATGCATCAGCTCAGGCATTGGGATGACGGGCGTAGGCTGATACAGCCCGGCGCTGTGTTGAGAGGCTGCCGAGAAGATCTGCGGTCGCGTTCCGCTCCTTCTTTATGCGGGCATGGAGTGCGTTTAGGTCTGCGACCAAATTCAGCAGTGCTGGACGCGTCTCGCGCGCGGCATTCGCGTCTAGACTGGTGGCAGCAGCAGCGGCCAGGTCAACCTCTGTTTCAACGGCACGAATATCTGGCGCCTGATCTTGATCGAGGGCTTTGTCGGCACGTTTGATTGCACCTCGTGCGGCTTCCAGGCGGTCGAGCACGTTAGCATTATTGTTTTTCATTGCTTGCTCCTTCGCTTTGCACCGCTGGCGTTGCGCCTTTGGCTGCAGCGTTCATGCGGTAGAGCCGGTCGAGTAGGGCGGCGGTCAGGGCGGTGGCCGCTTCAGGTGCATCGGAGGCTGGGTCCAGGGCCGATAGGACTTCTGCCAGATCTGCATCACGGCGAACGCGCACGCCCTTTGCAGCCGCAACTGCCAGAATGGCGTCTGCAAATGCACCCCGGCCCGACGCAAGCGACGATGAACCGCCAAGGGCGACGGCGCGCGGCATTTTGGGTCGGCCGTGTTTTGATGAATGGGCAGCGCCAGATGGCGGCATAATCCGTCTACTCTATGGTTTCACACCATTAGAGAATGCGGCTCGTATGGTTAACGTAACGTTGCAATATATTGGAAAGCCTAGTTTTCCAGGCGGTCCAGCTTAAAGAACTATTGCTCTAGTCTTTATTTTCAGGAGGTTTTGGTGCGGTAAGCTCTTCAAGAACGGAAGCAGCGTCGGCGGCCTCACGGTTTTCTGCCTGAACACGTTCAAAGATTTCGCGGCGGAGTACGGACGCGTTTGACGGAAAATTGAAGCCAAGGCGGACGGAGCGTCCACTGACTTCAATGACTGTTACTTCGATGTCGCTATTAATAACGACGCTCTCACCGATTTTTCGGGTGAGATACAGCATGACTGGCTTGGTCCCCGCCTAATGTAGTCCAGAAATATCGGATGCCCCGCCCCCACTGGACTCTATCCGACCGAGACTTCTGTAAGGATAGCGTTGTTAACGTAGGATTTACAGTCATTTCTGTAAATTTGATCTGAAATCGAAATAATTTTTAGGCGCATGCCCTATGGAGCCATCCAGTCTTTCTGTTTTTAAGCAGCTCGGTTCGAAGATGCGTTGGCTCACGCAACGCCAAAGTGTGCTTGCGCAAAACATAGCGAACGTGGACACGCCTGGTTTCAAACCGAAAGACCTTAAGCCTATGGGGTTTCAAAAATCCTTAGCGCTGGCGGCAGTTCAGACGGGCGGGGAAGCGAACCACATTAAGATTCACTCCACTGCTGGCTCAGGTAGTGGACGGGCACGGTCTGAATTTGGACGTGGGGATCAAGATACGGCGCTTTCTGGCAATGCGGTCGATATGGAAATTGAACTTAAGAAGTCTGCCGATACAGCACTTCAGTATCAAACCATGGCCAATCTCTATCAAAAGCATATGGGGCTTTTGCGAATGTCGATTAAGGGGGATGGCTAATCATGCTGGCCCCAATTGCCCCAAGTCCCATTAAAAGGAATGTGACATGAGCTTTAATGCAGCGATGGACGCCGCCGTATCTGGCCTTCGGGCGCAGACCAAACGCTTGCGGGTCGTCGCCGAAAATATGGCGAATGCAGACACCACGGCCAGCACGCCCGGTGGTGAGCCTTACCGGCGGAAAACCATTTCGTTCAAAAGCGAGATCGACCGGGCGACTGGGGGCGAACAGGTGGCCGTGCGCAAAATTGGCCGCGACCCGTCTGCGTTTAGCCGTGTCTTTGAACCAGGCCATCCAGGTGCCGATGCGGATGGCTATCTGCTGCGCCCGAATGTTTCAACGATTGTTGAAATCACGGACATGCAGGAAGCCCAGCGTAGTTATGAGGCCAACCTGACGATGCTGACCGGTGCGCGCAGCATGTTGCAGCGCACGATCGATCTGCTGCGCTCTTAGCAGGTATTTAGGGAGTTACCGCGATGACAGCCATTGCATCAAACGCCGTTGCTGCCGCTTACACTGCTGGCCAATCTGCCGGCACAGGCGGTGCTGCAAAGATGAAAACATCCAGCGAGGGCGGGGATTCCTTCGCCAGCATGCTGGAAAAAGCGGCCAGTCAGGCCGTGGACACGATGCGCAATTCTGAGACGACCTCCATGAAGGCCGTCGCGGGCGAGGCTGATTTGCTGGAAGTGGTCGCCTCCATGAATGATGCTGAATCGACGCTCCGCACCGTTGTCGCGGTCCGCGGCAAGGTCGTGCAGAGCTATCAGGAAATTCTCCGCATGCCGATTTGATCGGGCAGCAGTATGAATGAATCTGAAGTCATTGAGATCAGCCGTGAAGGCGTGATGGCGATTATCGTCGCTGGCGGGCCGCTCATGTTGGTAGCACTGGGCGTCGGCCTGACGATCTCCTTGATCCAGGCCCTGACGCAAGTTCAGGAGATGACGCTTGCCTTCGTGCCAAAGATTCTGGCTATCTTTGGCGCTTCCATTCTGATGGCACCTTTCATCATCGCTACATTGAATACGCTAACTGTCTCCATGTTCGACCGTATCGCAGCTTTAAGTTAGCGGCATGACGCTGACTGACGCGGTTACGGGAGAGCTGGCAGCGTACGCCATTGTCTTCTGCCGCCTTGGCGCTGCGATGATGTTCCTGCCGGGGTTTGGTGATTCTGCCGTAAACACCCGGTCCCGCTTGGTAATGGCGCTCGCGATCACATTCGCCATGGGTGGTGTATTTGGCGATGGATCCCATCTGACAGGCGGGTTCTGGCCTGCCATATCGGTGGTGGTATCTGAAATTATCATCAGGCTATTCATTGGCCTTGCGGGTCGGCTGACGATCACGGCACTGCAGTCCGCAGGCTCCATCATCGCGGCGCAAATCAGTCTTTCAAACGCGCTATCGACCGATCTGGTCTCGGCCCAACAGGGCTCACTGCCTGCCAACTTTCTGACCATTGTTGGCGTGATGCTGATATTCGCGACGGACCTGCATCATCTGCTGCTGGCAGGCGTCGCGCGTAGCTATGAAACTTTCCCAGTCGCCAGTGCGCCACAGATGGATGGGTTTGCGGAAGCGGTGGCGACCATTGTTTCTGAGGGCTTTAGCATCGCGTTGGCGCTTTCGGCACCCTTCATATTGGTTGGAATTACGGTATCTCTTGGCATGGGTTTGTTGGCTCGGTTGATGCCGCAAGTCCAAGTATTCTTCATCATCATGCCTTTGCAGATTACAGTTGGTCTCGGCCTCCTGGCGTTGACGTTATCCGCTGGGATGCAGTGGTATCTGCATAGGTTTATCGAGCTGCAATCCTACGCCACAGGGGGCGGATAAGCCCCATGTCGGATGAGGATGACAGTGAGAAGACAGAAGAACCCAGTCATAAAAAGCTGGAGGACGCCCGTGAAAAAGGGCAAGTGCCGTCCTCCAAGGAAGTTAATCACTGGGTCATATTCCTAGCGGCGACGATCTTCCTGCTGGGGCTGGCACCGCCGCTGGCGCAAGAAGTATCGCGCAGCATGGTCGCCTTTCTGGAACGCCCGCATGAATTCTCCGTCACGGCGCAAACGATGCCAATCATCGTCGGGGACGCCTTGAGTTCGCTGGGCATGGCGGTTTTGCCAACTGCGGCGCTGTTCCTCGTCGCAGCGGCCGCCGCGGGGCTGCTGCAAACGGGGCTTCTCTTCTCCACGGAGAGCATTACACCGAAGCTGGAGAAGATTTCGCCGATTGCAGGCGTTAAGCGAATGTTCTCCGTCAAATCTCTAGCGGAATTCGGGAAGGGCATTCTGAAGCTTATTATCGTTGGTGCCATTGCGGCTGGCGTAATCATGCCCGAAATGGCGGCGATTGAGACGGTCTCTGGGATGGGTCGGCGGACCTGATCAACAAGCTCGCCTCTGTCTCTGCTCGATTGGTCATGGCTGTGCTGGCGATCATGACGCTGATTGCGTCTGTCGATTTTATCTACCAGCGCTGGGAGCACATGAAGAAGCTCCGCATGTCACGCCAGGATATGAAGGAAGAATACAAGCAGACCGAAGGCGATCCATTGATCAAGCAGCGCCTTCGCCAAATCCGGATGGACCGTGCTCGCAAGCGCATGATGGCGGAAGTGCCGAAGGCTGACGTCGTTATTACGAACCCAACTCACTTCGCCGTAGCACTTAAATACGACACGATGGTCATGAACGCGCCGATGGTGCTGGCGAAGGGTGTGGATAAGGCCGCATTCCGTATTCGTGAGGTCGCGGAAGAACACGGCATTCCAATTATTGAGAACCCGCCGCTGGCTCGGGGGCTTTATGCTAATGTCGGCCTTGAAGAAGAAATCGACGAAGAGCATTACCGGGCGGTCGCTGAAGTGATCAACTATGTCTGGAAGCTCCGGGGCCGCAAGGGGTAGGCTGATGGCGCGATTGCATTGGATCATTCTGGGCGCTGCATGTGTGTGCCTTGCAGTAGGGGTGGCGCTTGGCGACTCCATGGGCATTCGTGCTTTGGCGGCGGTTGTAGGCGTAACGGCCTTGATTTGGGTTGGTCTAAAGCAGGCGCAACCGCCGGAGCAGGTCGTGGAACTGCAACCTGAACAGCCTGCGCCCATTGCCGAGCCAGCTGAACCGGTAGCACCAATAGAATCGTTACTGCCTGAACCGGCCCCGCCTCCGCCCGTACCGGCAGGTTTTCTAATTGGTGAGGGCGATCACGCGCTTGAAGTGCGTTCCGGCGCGCTGATGCGGTTCATGGCATCGGGTCCATTGAACATTATCCTCCTGAATGACCACGGATTGGTTTTGGCCATCAGCCAGGCTTTCAGCACGCTGTCCGGTGTGACGGATACGCCAGTTGGAAGTATGGCGGCGGCGCTATTTGAAGATGACGCTAAAGTAGATTTCAGCAAAGCGCTCTCGGAATTCCTTGCCGGCGGCGACCAACCGGAACGGCCTGTCATTGCCAGATTGGCAACAGGACCGAAAGAAACATGCGCCGTATTCTTTTCAGAATTGCAGGCAGAGCCGCGCATTATTGCGCTCAGCCTGATGAACGTCACGCAGGAAAAGAAGCTTGAGGCGCAGTTCGCGCAGTCGCAGAAAATGCTGGCTGTTGGTCAGCTTGCTGGCGGCGTCGCTCATGACTTCAACAATCTGTTGACAGCCATCATTGGCCATTGTGACCTGCTGATGCTGCGCCATAGCCCCAGTGATGAATCCTTCGCGGACATTAATCAGGTTAAGCAGAATGCGAATCGTGCCGCTAACCTTGTCCGGCAATTGCTGGCCTTTTCCCGCCAGCAGACCCTGCAGCCCCAGGTGATGGATGTCGGCGAGGTGCTGGCTGACTTAGATAATCTGCTGCACCGTTTGCTTGGTGCCAGCATAGACCTGAATATTGAGCACGGGCGGGAATTGTCCCTGGTCAAAGTGGACCGGGTGCAGCTTGAGCAGGTGCTGATCAATCTCGCCGTGAACGCCAGGGACGCTATGGATGGGCGAGGCGCTCTTAAAATTGTGACTAGGATGGCGACGGTGGGCGACACGACCGGCGGTCCGCTTGAGCCGATGCCAGCGGGTAACTACGTCCAGATTGATGTAGCAGACCGCGGTGCGGGTATCGCGAAGGAGCACTTAAAGCGCATATTTGAGCCGTTCTTTACAACAAAAGATGTCGGCAAAGGCACTGGGCTTGGTCTCTCTACGGTGTATGGCATCGTCAAGCAGACGGGCGGATTTATCTTCGTTGATAGTGAAATTGGTACCGGTACGACGTTCTCGCTCTACCTGCCGCCTCATGCAGCGGAGGTGGTTGATAATCGCAGCCCAGTCGCCGCCAAGCCGCTGGACCTGACAGGGGTTGGCACCATTATGCTTGTCGAGGATGAGGACCCGGTGCGCTTATTTGGTGCGCGGGCGCTGCGCGGTAAGGGGTATCGGGTCATTGAAGCGACTACGGGCGGTGCCGCGCTCAAGCTCTTCCAGGAAGGGGAGGCGGACGATATTGACCTTCTCGTCACTGATATCGTTATGCCGGAACTAGACGGCCCGAGTCTCATCGCAGAAGCACGGCGGTTTCGTCCAAGTCTCCCTGTAATTTGTGTGTCCGGCTATGCTGAATCCGAATTTCGGGACAAGCTGGATGGCCTGGACGATGTTCATTTTCTGCCTAAACCATTTACATTGCAGGAACTTGCAGGCGCAGTTAAGCAAGTCATTCCGTGAACATTTGATGTTCTCGAAATTAATTCGGAACATAGCTTGACCAGATGGAACATTTGCGGCACATTGTTCTCATCGCAAACACCCCTTTCGCCCACAGGCTAAAATTGCACGGCCTAGGCAGCTATGGGAATATGGAGAACAACATGGCGCAACCCTCCCTCAAGGTCGTAGAGAACTCCACAATGGATAAGCAAAAGGCGCTTGAAGCCGCACTCGGTCAGATTGAGCGAGCGTTTGGCAAAGGCTCTATTATGAAGCTTGGCGAGCAAAGCTCGCTTGAGATTGAAGCCGTATCATCTGGCTCGCTTGGGTTGGATATTGCCCTGGGCGTTGGCGGGTTGCCGCGGGGGCGCATCATCGAGATTTATGGCCCCGAAAGCTCCGGTAAAACGACGCTGGCCCTGCATGCTGTCGCCGAAGCACAGAGGCTTGGCGGTGTCGCAGCCTTTGTCGATGCGGAACATGCGCTTGATCCAGCCTATGCCAAAAAGCTTGGCGTTAACTTGGATGAGCTGCTGATCTCGCAACCAGATACGGGCGAGCAGGCACTTGAGATTGTAGATACGCTGGTCCGCAGTCAGGCGCTTGATATTCTCGTGATTGATAGCGTCGCGGCATTGACGCCACGGGCTGAGATCGAAGGCGAAATGGGTGATTCCCTGCCGGGCTTGCAAGCGCGCCTAATGAGCCAGGCATTGCGTAAGCTGACCGCATCAATCTCCAAGAGCCGGACGATGGTTATCTTCATTAACCAGATCCGCATGAAGATCGGCGTGATGTTTGGCAGCCCAGAAACCACAACGGGCGGCAATGCGCTGAAGTTTTATGCGACGGTGCGCCTTGATATTCGCCGGATTGGTCAGATCAAAGACAAGGACGAAGTCGTGGGCAACCACACCCGCGTCCGTGTTGTGAAGAATAAAGTGGCACCGCCGTTTAAAGTCGTTGAATTCGACATCATGTACGGCAAGGGCATTTCCAAGACGGGTGAGTTGATCGATCTTGGCGTTAAGGCGGACATCGTTGAGAAGTCGGGGTCCTGGTTCTCATTTGATGGTGAGCGCTTGGGGCAGGGCCGTGAGAATTCAAAAACATTCCTTGCGCAGAACCCGGATGTCGCTGCCACGATTGAGCATCGCGTTCGTGAGAATGCAGGCCTTGTCGCTGAATTGATGATGACAGGCGAGGGCGATGATGAAGATGATGACGAGGTAGTCTAGCGTCTAATCCGCATCACCGGGGCCGGTCTGGCTCTGGACAGAATAAGGGCCGGCGCGGTACATCCGTTAGCCGGTCCTTTGCATTCTGGACCCATATGTGAATTCTTCCAGTTTGGGGCTTTGAGCCATGGCGACGGCCAACGAAATCCGCAGGGCGTTTTTGGACTATTTCGCGAAGAACGGGCACGAGATCGTCTCGTCGAGCCCGCTTGTACCGTTGAATGACCCCACTTTGCTGTTCACGAACGCAGGGATGGTGCAGTTCAAGAACGTATTTACAGGCGTTGAGCAGCGGGATTACAGCCGCGCCGTCACCTCCCAGAAATGCGTGCGCGCGGGCGGCAAGCACAATGATCTTGAGAATGTCGGCTACACGGCACGCCACCACACCTTCTTTGAGATGCTCGGCAATTTCTCATTTGGCGATTATTTCAAAGACCAGGCGATCGAGCTCGCATGGAATTTGATCACTAAGGAATATGGCCTTCCGGCAGAGAAGCTGCTGGTTACGGTCTATTCTGAGGATGAAGACGCGGCCACACTCTGGAAGAAGATCGCGGGCCTGACCGATGACAAGATCATCCGTATCCCGACCAGCGATAATTTCTGGTCCATGGGCGATACTGGCCCTTGCGGCCCGTGCTCCGAAATTTTCTTCGATCATGGCGACAAAATTCCAGGTGGCCCGCCAGGCTCACCAGATGAGGATGGCGACAGGTTCATTGAGATTTGGAACCTCGTCTTCATGCAATATGAGCAGGTCTCGAAAGAGGAGCGCATTGGCCTGCCGCGCCCTTCCATCGACACAGGGATGGGCTTGGAACGCCTGACGGCCGTGCTGCAGGGCAAGCACGATAACTATGACATCGACCTGATGCGTGCGCTGATTGAGGATGTTGCGTCCAAAACCGGTGTTGATCCAGATGGCCCGCAATATGCCTCGCACCGTGTTATCGCTGATCACATCAGGGCCGCATCCTTCTTGATCACAGATGGCGTTCTGCCTTCGAACGAAGGGCGCGGATATGTGCTGCGCCGGATCATGCGGCGCGGTATGCGCCATGCGCATATGCTCGGTGCAGAGGACCCGCTGCTCCACAAAATCGCCCCCACTTTGGCGCGTGAGATGGGGGATGATTATCCTGAGTTACGGACGGCCTCTACGTTGATTGAAGAAACACTGAGGCTGGAAGAAGAGCGTTTTAAGATAACGTTAGACCGTGGCCTTAAGCTTTTAGATGATGCAATAGCACCACTTGGCGAAGGCGAAGAGCTTGAAGGTGAAACGGCCTTTAAGCTGTATGACACATTCGGGTTCCCGCTCGATCTGACCCAGGATATTCTGCGCGGGCAGGGGCGAACCGTTGAGATTGACGGGTTCAATGCGGCCATGGAGCGGCAACGCGAAGCTGCTCGCAGCGCCTGGGTTGGCAGTGGGGATGCTGGCGATACCGCACTCTGGTTCAAGCTGCGTGAACGCCTCGGCCCGACCGAATTTTTAGGCTATGCCCAAGAAACGGCAGAGGGCGTTGCAATGGCGCTCGTCTCAGAAGGCGCTGAGGTCACAGAAATTGCTGCGGGTCAGACAGGCTTCGTGCTTCTCAACCAAACGCCATTCTATGCTGAATCCGGTGGCCAGGTTGGCGATATGGGCCGTATGACCGGCCCTGACGGCGTCACAGCCAAAGTGCTTGATGTGCAAAAGCAGGTTGGCGCGCTCTGGGCGCACCGGGTTGAGGTTGAATCCGGTGCAATCACTGTCGATATGCCACTGGAACTTGCCGTAGACGGCGAGCGACGCGGCCATATCCGGCGCAATCACTCTGCCACGCATTTGCTCCATGCAGCACTCCGTGACGCTTTGGGTGATCATGTTGCGCAGAAAGGCTCACTGGTGTCGCCAGACCGGTTGCGCTTCGACATATCGCATCCCAAGGGCATTTCTGATGATGAGATGGCGGCGGTCGAACATGCCGTCAACCAACGCATCCGGATGAACAGTGCGGTGAACACCCGCGTTATGCCAACGGACCAAGCCATTGAAGCCGGTGCAATGGCGCTTTTCGGTGAGAAATATGGCGATGAAGTCCGTGTCGTCACTATGGGCGGTGAGGCAGCACCTGGCGCTGGCAAAGATTGGTCAGTTGAACTTTGTGGCGGGATCCATGTGGATAGGACGGGCGATATCGGTGGATTTGTCGTTATGTCTGAAGGCGCTGTTGCTGCAGACGTTCGCCGGATTGAAGCTGTGACAGGGCAAGCCGCCGAAAGCTTCGTCGCAGAGCGTCGCCAGCTTTTGAGTGAGATTGCGGGCGTGCTGAAATCGACCCCTGAAGAAGCGCCCGCCCGGATCGCGCAAATCATCAAAGAGCGCCGTAAGTTTGAGCGAGAAGCGGCTGACCTTAGGCGTGAGCTTGCCACGGGCGGCGGTAGCGCAGAAACGCCTGAAGCCAAAGACGTTGGCGGCGTGAAATTCATCGGAAAGGCGCTGAGCGGCGTGCCGGCACGGGAACTTAAATCCATGGCGGATGCGCTGAAGGGGCAAGTTGGCTCCGGCGTCGTCGCCGTTGTGGCTGAAGATCAGGGCAAGGCGTCCCTGGTGGTTGCTGTAACGCCAGACCTTAAGGGCAAGGTCGATGCCGTGGCACTTGTGCGTGCGGGCTCTGCCGCAGTTGGCGGTAAGGGCGGCGGCGGTCGCCCGGATATGGCGCAGGCGGGCGGGCCTGATGGCGACAAAATCAACGAAGGCCTTGCCGCAATTGAAGCTGCGCTGGCCGGATAGGAGACATAGACGTGAGCGATGATATCGTTATCTGGCACAATCCACGCTGCTCGAAATCCCGGCAAACAATGCAATTGCTGACGGATGCTGGCGTTGAGCCAACAGTGATTGAGTATCTGAAGACTCCGCCTGAACCCTCGGAAATAAAACGCGTCCTTAGCATTTTGAATATCGCGCCCAAAGCCCTTATGCGCACGAAAGAGGCTGCCTTTAAGGAAAACGGCCTTGGCGCTGCGGATGTCTCAGATGATGCGCTGGTCGCCGCCATGGCAGCACACCCCATTCTGATTGAGCGGCCTGTTGTCATTAAGGGCGATCGGGCCGTCATTGGGCGACCGCCCGAAAACGTCAACGCATTGCTGAAATAGAAAAAGACCAACCGGAGGAATATCCCATGCGCGAAGCCGTTATTGTTTCAACCGCCCGCACGCCAATCGGCAAAGCCTATCGCGGTGCCTTCAATGACCTGGAAGCCCCGACAATGGGCGGCCATGCGATTCAGGCCGCTGTTGAGCGGGCCAAGCTTGATGCTGCAGATGTTGAAGACTGCGTCATCGGCTCTGCAGTGCAGCAGGGCACGTCCGGCTACAATATTGGCCGTCTTGCTGGCTTGACTGGTGGCTTGCCTGCCAGCGTTGCAGGCATGAGCATCGACCGCCAATGCGCATCCGGCATGATGGCGATCGCGACGGCCTCGAAGCAGGTGATTGCGGATAATATGGATGTTGTGGTGGCAGGCGGGCTTGAATCCATCAGCCTTGTCCAGAATGACCACCGTAATACCCACCGCACCCAAGATCAGAACCTGCTGCAGAAGCATCCCAACATTTATATGGCGATGCTGGAAACGGCAGAAACGGTGGCCTCACGCTACAATATTTCCCGCGCGGCCCAGGACGAATACGGCCTGCTGTCCCAACAGCGGACAGCTGCGGCACAGGAAGCTGGCAAGTTCGATGATGAAATCGTGCCCATCACCGTCGACAAAGTGGTGTTCGACAAGGAAACCAAGCAGGCTTCCGCTCAGCGTGTGACGCTTTCCAAGGATGAGGGCAACCGGCCTGAAACCAATGCTGAAGGCCTCGCAAATCTGAAGCCAGTGATTGAAGGTGGCTGCATCACAGCTGGCAATGCGAGCCAGCTATCTGATGGCGCCAGTGCAGCGGTTGTCATGGAAGCAAATGAGGCCTCCAAGCGCGGCCTGGCACCGCTTGGCCTGTATAAAGGCATGGCAGTCGCGGGCTGTGAGCCCGATGAAATGGGCATTGGCCCGGTCTTCGCTATTCCCAAGCTGCTGAAGAAGTTCGGCCTGTCTATGGACGATATTGGCCTTTGGGAACTGAACGAGGCCTTTGCTGTGCAGGTGTTGTATTGCCGCGATAAGCTTGGCATTCCCAATGACCTGCTGAACGTCAATGGCGGCGCGATTTCCATTGGCCACCCCTACGGCATGTCTGGCGCGCGGATGGTTGGCCATGCGTTGATCGAAGGCAAGCGTCGCGGCGCTAAGCATGTCGTCTGCACCATGTGCGTTGGCGGCGGCATGGGTGCTGCTGGGTTGTTCGAGGTCCTGTAATCCCGAAGGCCGGGTGGAGTTATTCCTGAATGGCGATAGCCGCCGCCCGGCCTGAGGACTACACCGGCTTTCAGCGGGCCATCATCCTGGCGACAGTCACGATGGCGACCACGCTGTACGCCACGACGATCCTTGTCGTCAGCGTAATCCTGCCGCAGATGCAGGGCTCTTTGTCTGCAACCCAGGACCAGATTGCCTGGGTGGTTACGTTCAACATTCTGGCGACTGCCGTTGCGACGCCCATGACAGGCTGGCTGGCGGGCAAGTTTGGTCGCCGCAAGACGATGATCTACTGCCAGCTTGGCTTCTTGGTCAGTACGTTGGCGTGCGGGTTCGCACCGAACCTGGAGCTTCTGGTGATCGCCCGGGTATTCCAGGGCGCTTTCGGCGCACCAATTGTGCCGCTGGCCCAGGCGACGATCCTGGATACCTTTCCAAAAGAAAAGCAGGCGTTTGGCACGGCCATATTCGGCATGGGCGTTGTTATCGGCCCTGTGATTGGGCCTGTCTTAGGCGGCTATCTGGCGGACATTTATAACTGGCGCTGGGCGTTCTACATGATCGTCCCTGCCGCCGCATTGGCTCTGGCGGCGCTGGCGCTGTTCTTGCCGGAATCCCGTAACCGCAGCACGGCTAAGCTCGACTGGACCGGGTTCCTCACACTGATCGTCTCTGTTGGTGCCATGCAGCTTATGCTGGATAGGGGCAATCGGCAGGATTGGTTTCAATCGTTTGAGATCATGATTGAAGCTGGAATCGCGATCCTGGCGCTGTATCTCTTTATTGTTCATAGCCTGACCACCAAGAACCCGTTCCTGAACCTCCGGCACTTGCTAGATCGAAACTATGCGCTCGGCCTTATGTTCGTAACGGTCTACGGCATGCTGAATTTCACGCCGATGGTGCTATTTCCGCCAATGCTTCAGGGCTTGATGGGATATCCGAATGCGATCATCGGGGAGCTCTTGGGCGCACGCGGAGGCGGGGCCATTTTGGGCTTTTTTGCCGCCATGTGGATATCCAAGCTGGACCCGCGGATTGGCCTTCTATTCGGCTGCGCGGTGCAGGCAGCATCCGGCATGTGGATGATGAGCTTTTCGCTCGACGTCTCTTTTCAGGAAGTGGCGACGGCCAGTGCGCTGCAGGGCTTTTCCGTTGGCATTATCTGGCCGCCGCTAACCGTGGCGACGTTCCGCACGATTGATTCCAAGTATCTGGCAGAGACATCCGCCATCTTCCACCTGCTGCGAAACTTGGGAAGTTCGGTCTTCATTAGTCTGTCCATCACGACCCTCGTCCGCTCTACCACAGTGAATTACGGCCGGTTGGCGGAATTCATCACGCCCTATAATGAGAATTTGCAGGGCGCTATCGCTTTAGGCGCTGCTGACCCAGGGGCTGCGGATGGGCTTGCTAGAATCAGCGTCGCCGTTGCAAAGCAGGCAGGAATGCTAGGGTTTTTGGATGCCTTCACGCTCTACACTGCCGCTTGTTTTGCGGTCTTTTTGATGATCCCATTGTTTCGGATCCGTACTGCGGCGTAATCGCACCCTGTCTTCTGGGCGCCATGGGCTCGCCAAACGGGTTTGGGCGCACTATTTTACGATTCGGTTCGATGCATGGGCGGCAGTTCTGCCCACAGGAGAAGCTTAAGATGGATCATGTGAGCAACGCTAAGGCAGACGCGGCAGTCGCCGAGAGCGCCGAAACTGGCCGTCCAAGCCGCACGGAAGCTGAGGCTGCTGTGCGCACGCTGCTCCGCTGGGCCGGTGACGACCCGACCCGTGAGGGCCTGATTGATACACCAAGCCGCGTCGCCCGCGCCTGGGAGGATTTCTTCTCAGGCTATGAGATCGATCCGATCGACGTGCTCGCACGGACATTCGAAGAAGTTGATGGCTATGATGAAATCGTGCTGATGCGCGATATTCGCGTGGAAAGCCATTGCGAACATCACATCGTGCCAATTATCGGCAAAGCGCATGTTGCGTATCTACCGAACGAACGCGTTGTTGGCATCTCCAAGCTGGCACGTGTCGTTGAAGTGTACGCCAAGCGCCTGCAGGTTCAGGAAACCATGACGGCACAGGTCGCCAATGCGATTGAAAAAGTGCTGGAGCCTCGCGGCGTTGCCGTATACATCGAAGCGCAGCATCAGTGCATGACCACCCGCGGCGTTCACATGCCCGGCGTCGACACGGTGACCACCAGCATGCGCGGCGCCTTCCGCACGGACCCTGTTATGCGTAGCGAATTCTTCCAACTTATCGGGAAGTAGGGCTGAGCGGCGACGATGTTGCGTCGCCGTATTGCGCACTAAGTATGAATTTGTTATGCTGTCCGGATGCCCTCACGCAGAACATTTTCGCTAGGCAGCCATTTCGATGGCGTCATTGATTCACAGCTAGCGGCTGGACGTTTTGACAACGCTTCGGAAGTCGTGCGCGCGGGATTGCGCCTGCTTGAGGATTATGAGGCGCGAATGTCTCGCCTTCGTCAAGACATTGCAAAAGCGGATGCGCAGATTACGAATGGCGAGGGCATTGCCGTTAGTGATTCGAGAGCGTTTGCGAATGACATTGTAGGACGAGGGCGTGCGCGATTGAACCAAGAACAGTAATCTACGCACCTGCGGCTCGGGCGGACCTTGATCAGATATTCGACTATATCGCTAGTGATAATCCGGTCAGAGCTGAGTCTTTTGTGCGCGAAATTGTTGAGCATGTTGCGCAGATTGCGGCGATGGGTGGCGGCGTTTCAAGAAGCTATGTCAGTCACGGATTGTTCGCAATCGTGCACGGCCGCTATGTGATTTATTTTCGCCAAACGAAGGATGCCATCCAAATTCTCCGAATTTTGAATGGTGCAAGGGATGTATCGGGACTG
>Ga0181606_10000842_pt1 | contig 26146 bp, 26 predicted proteins | sample 041ome_10_FD_132994 | JGI IMG/M metagenome (GOLD analysis project Ga0181606, IMG submission 132994) | Coastal salt marsh microbial communities from the Groves Creek Marsh, Skidaway Island, Georgia - 041412US metaG (megahit assembly) | ecosystem: Environmental > Aquatic > Marine > Intertidal... | reverse complement strand
TCTAAGTACTGCTTCTAAGTACTGCTTCTAAGTACTGCTTCTAAGTACTGCTTCTAAGTACTGCTTCTAATTGCAGAGCTGTTCGGCGCACGGCTTCTCTATGTAGAGCATCTCTGTGTATAGCATCGACTTTAACGCCCTAACCTTTACTCTGGATCCAAATTTTTCTAACCCTAATGTTGGCACGATATTCGCTACATCTTCGCTGGAGACCTGTTGGACGATCCACGGACTCTTCCAATGTCCGTTCGATAAAGATGCATCTTATTGTTTTAAAAGGGTTATATTTTTAATGGCTACAGCAAGCGTGTCAACAATACGACAGACACTGTCCGGTTTCGAACTATCCGGGCTGGGTATACCTGTCTTAATACTGCTGATCATCTCAATGTTGATCCTGCCGCTGCCCGCTTTTTTGTTGGATGTGCTGTTTACTTTTAATATTGTTATCGGTCTGGTGATCATCATGATCGCCATCAATGTTTCTCGTCCGCTGGAGTTTTCCTCCTTTCCATCAATATTACTCCTGGCTACCATGCTTCGTCTTGCCCTGAATGTCGCGTCGACCCGTGTCGTGCTGGTCAACGGCCACGAGGGTCCTGACGCGGCGGGCAAAGTCATAGAGGCATTCGGCGAATTCGTCATCGCTGGCAATTATCTGGTGGGATTCATTATCTTCTCGATTCTGATGATCATCAATTTCATTGTGGTGACCAAGGGTGCCGGACGGGTATCAGAGGTGATTGCGCGTTTTACGCTGGATGCAATGCCGGGCAAGCAGATGTCGATAGACGCAGATCTCAACGCTGGCGTCATAGACCAGGAGACGGCCAAACGCCGGCGAGAAGAAATATCGCAAGAGTCTGACTTCTTCGGCTCAATGGACGGTGCTTCTAAGTTTGTACGCGGCGACGCAGTTGCCGGCCTGATGATTCTGATGATCAATATATTGGGGGGCCTGCTCATCGGTATTGGTCAACATGACCTCAGCTTCGAAGAAGCCGGAAGAATCTATGTTTTACTGACAATAGGTGATGGTCTGGTGGCCCAGATCCCATCGCTTTTACTGTCCTTATCGACCGCCATTATCGTCACGCGAGTAACGACCTCTGAATCCATGACGGTTCAGGCAAAGGGCCAGCTAGCCCAACCTGAAGCCTGGATCATCGCCTCTGTCATTTTGATGCTGCTGGGTCTCGTGCCCGGCATGCCACACTTGGTCTTTATCACCTTAAGCCTGATGTCTGGCGGATTGGGCTATTACTACCTGCGCCAGCGCGGCACTCGATCACTTACCGATCAGCAAAACGCCATTGAGGAAGCTGCGCCGCAGGATCCGACCACGAAGGAGCTCGACTGGGAAGACGTGGAACAGGTCGATGTCGTAGCACTGGATATTGGCTATGGATTGATTCCACTGGTCAGCAGTGATTCCGGCGGCACTTTGCTGGCAAAAATCAAAGGCGTTCGAAAAAAGCTCTCCTCCGAGTTTGGCTTTCTGGTTCAACCAATACGCATCAGAGACAACCTAGAACTACCACCCGACGTTTACAACATAGTACTGAGCGGCGTCGTGCGTGGTCGAGGTGAAATCCGAGTGGGCCAGGAGCTGGCCATCAATCCCGGCATCGTCCATGGAACCTTGAATGGCAAGGCAACCAAGGAGCCAGCATTTGGCCTGGAAGCCGTATGGATAGATCCATCGCAGCGCGACTATGCTCGCACCTTGGGCTACACAGTGGTAGACGCCTCCACCGCCATCGCAACCCACATGAACGCTATATTGCGCGAAAACTCAGCCAGTCTTCTCAGCCATGACGAGACTCAACAGCTGCTGGACAAGGTCGCGGAGCGATCGCCCAAGTTAGTCGAGGACCTGGTGCCTAACAAGTTACCCCTCGCGACCGTCACCAAGATTTTGCAAAACGTGCTGGCAGAAGACGTCAGTGTCAGGGACATGCGCAGTATTATCGACGTCTTGACGATAGAGAGCGGCCGAACTCAGGATCCTGAGGAACTTACCGCTCTGGTCCGTCCAAGATTGGGGCGAATGATTATGCAGAGTCTGATCAACGTCGATGAAAACCTGCCAGTTATGACCCTGGAACCCTCTCTTGAACAAATGCTCACGACCATTTTAACCCAAAGCAAACGCAATGGCAGTCTCGTCATTGAACCAAAACTCGCAGAGGATCTATTTGCAGCCATCGCCAACAGTTGTCAGCAGGTAGAAGAGCAAGGACTACCTACCGTACTAGTGGTCTCACCGGGGCTCAGACCTTGGTTGTCACGAACTGCTCGTCAGCGCGTGCCTCGGCTAACTGTCTTGTCTTACAGCGAGATACCCGACGATCAAGACATCAAAATTATCTCTAACATCAGTATTCGAGAAACGAAAGGAGAAACAGCATGAGACTAGAGCAAGTCTTTGCGCTCGATACACGCCAGGCGATGGCACAGATTCAGCGTCAGTTTGGTGAAGACTCAATGGTGGTGTCTAACCGTCGCTACAATGGTCGTAATGAATTGATCGCCGCCGTGGAGAACCAGCCCAGAAAAGCCCCTGATGTGGCGGTCATGACTACCAACCCGACAATGCCTGCGCCGGCCTCGCCGGGTACAGAACAACAAAGAGCACAGACGTTGGTAGATTTGATCAAGGCTGAATTTCAAGCTTCTCGTCTCGAAATGCAGAGCCTCACCAGCCTGCAACATCAACCGCCAGCGACCGCAAAGCATCTGCTTGAGTTGCAGCAACTGTTCATCAATACAGGTATGTCCGCCCGCTTCAGCAAACAGGTGCTTGACCGGCTGGCGCCGACGAAAAGTCTGAACGCTGGTCTGGGCAACTTGATCGAGCTGATCAGAACCCAGGTTAAATCCTATGACTTGATGGAAGACCAAGCACAGGCACACCTCATTGCCGGCCACCCAGGATCCGGCAAGAGCACCATGATCGCCAGAATCGCGGCCCAGCTGGCGGCGGTTGACGGATCGAGAAAGATTGCCATGATCAGTTTTAACGACGATCGCATCGGCGCCTGGCAGGCAACTCAGATCGCCGGCGCCCGCGCGGGCGCTGAGACCTATCGAATAATGTCCTACAAGCAATTACAGACGCTCCATGCCGAAATCGGTGAGACCCACCATCTGCTGATCGATACAGCAGGTGCTGATATTCGACATGAGATCACCAGTATCACCAATATCATTCCCGGAATCAGGTCTCATCTGATGCTCGCCGCCGATGCCAATGAGACGATGGCGCTAGACTTGCTGTCGAACCCCGAGCTGAACTGGACTTCCTGCATGGTGTCTCGTCTGGACGGTATCGATTATCCCTGGGCTATCGTTAGTGTCTTGATCAACAGTAAGATTCCGGTCTCACTGGGCTCTTACTGCACCAAGCTGACAAGTCCCCCACGCATCCTGTCTGGCGACTTCTTTGCCCATCTGATTGAAGACAAAATTCAACGGCACCTGAAGATCAGCGAGCAACCGAAGGACAATTTTGAGGCAACCGAACAAGCGACGCTGACAATGTTGAACAGATCGGCACATAAGTCCTTAAATTTCGGTTGAAATCTGTTAAATTAGCTACCGAGGTCAATGAAAGTTCCGCCAAAATCAAGGACATAGAAGCATGCAATTAGGCTCAAGGGTTAGAGTCATAGGTATCGCCAGCGGCAAGGGCGGCGTCGGCAAAACGACCATCGCTGTTAACCTTGCGACAGCGCTGGCCGAGAGCGGCAAGTCTGTCATGCTTCTGGATGGCGACTTGGGACTCGCCAATGCCCAACTCGCCTTTGGTTGCCAGGTAAAATATAATTTCAGTCATGTGCTTGCCGGCGTAAAGACCCTTGAAGAGATCGTCATCACCACTTCAACCGGCGTGCAACTGGTGCCGGGTGCCAGTGGCCTGCAAGAGTTGGCCTCGCTGACCTCTCTGCAAACTGGTGTGATGCTTCAGGGCTTTGAATCAATCGCCGCAAAACTTGACTACCTGATTATCGATATAGCCGCGGGTATCTCTGACTCTGTGGTTACCTTTCTGCGCGCCTGTGATTTCCGCTTTATTGTCTGCAAAGACGATCCCTCTTCTTACGCAGATGCTTATGCGACCGTCAAGGTGCTCGACAAGAATCGCGCATCAGATCATCTTTACCTGCTGACCAACGAGGTAAACGACGAGGCCCATGCATTTCGGCTGCATAGCAGCTTTAACACCGTTACCGATCGATTTCTCGAATTCAGCATTGGCATGATAGGTTACGTGGTCAAAGACGACGCCGTACCTTTGGCCTGGAAAAAAGCGCAACCTGTGGTTCAGCTGTTTCCGTCATCCCCCGCGGCGAGAAACTTCAGACAACTGGCCAAAAACGTCAATGCGCTCGTCAAACCGGAAGCTTTGTTGGCGCAGCCAACTTAGACCAATTAGCAAGCATTAACCAGGTACCCAGAGTAGATCCAAATGGTAGATGTCAGCAGCTACAGCCAGATTGAAAATGACCAGAGTCATAGCATAGATCTGATGAGCTATATTGGCCTGGTCAAACGTATCGCCATTTTTCTTAAAGGTAGAGTGCCTGATTACATTCAGCTCGAAGACATGATTCAAATCGGCACGCTGGGGTTGATCGAGGCCAGCAAAGCCTTTAATGCCGATGTTGGGGTCGAGTTTGAAGTCTTCGCAAAAAATCGAGTCCGTGGTGCAATTTTGGACGAAATCCGCAAACTCTCCAGCATACCCAGATCGGCTGTCAGTCATCTTCAACAGCATAATAAAATCACAATGGCTCTGAGCCACAGTCTTGGTCGGGCGCCCACTCAAAATGAGGTAGCCGAAGCGCTGGGCCTCAGTATCGACGAGTTCCACAAGGAAAGAGAACATGCGAATCGATTTCAGACGACCTCTTTAGAGCTCACCAGCGAAGACAGCGCCGACTTTATGGCTCAGGATCTGAGCTCCAGTAATCCTGAAACGCTGGTTTCGAACAAAGAACTTAACGACAACGTTGCGCTTGCTATCAGCCAACTCTCAGAACGCGAGCAATTGGTCATAGCGCTCTATCACAAAGAAGAGATGAACCTGAAGGAAATTGGCGTCATTCTCGGCGTCAATGAATCCAGGGTGAGTCAGATTTTATCCGCGACAGTCGCGAAATTAAGGGTTAACATAACTAAAATGACAAGTTAACGGCACCTTATGCAATAACGTATGCAATATAGTACGTCATAAAGTAAGTAATAAAGTAAGTAATAAAGTATGCAATCTAGTATACGTCATGGTTAGCGACTGTTTAGAGAGCAGGATTGGAGCAATAACATGTTCTCATTTTCGAAAAACTCTGGTGTCAAAAAGGCATTTGCAGAAGCAAAAAAAATGTATGAAACAGCGGTCGCATCGCCGGGCCAGGGCAAAAATGCACGCGCGCTGCGGATGAAGGTCATGGTTCGCTGTCGAGCCCATGTCGACCTGGTTTTTATCGAAGGCGCCAAGAAATATGAGGCCTACGAGGTGCTGTGTCAGCAAGCCATCATGCAGGGCCAGGAAAAACCAGAACCCCCGACACCCGCGCCTTACCAACAGATAAAAAGCCAGGCCGGCGATCTTATCTCCTACCTGCCTGACCACTTTGCCAACCAGATTTTTACCATTGGGGGTCTCTATCAGACCATGAAGATCACCCTCGCCGATGCCATCAACCAAACCCAGGCAGTAGCTGACAGGCTCTGGTTGGAGCTAGATCTTAGTGAAAACTTCGAAGTGGTTCGGTTTTTGCGGACTCAGGCCGAGGAGCAAGCAGAGGGCGATGCGGCTAGCGAAGGCGACTCCGACGAGGCGCAATAATGTCCCTGCTGGTAACCATACTGGGCGTTCTCTTACTGCTGGCGACCGTCGTTACGATCATCTACCTCATCGGCAGGATCGATCTTCTCGAAACCTTTATTAGCCTGCGCCTGGCTGCCAGCCCAAGCGCCGAACCAGAAAAAGGTGGCAGTACAGACAAATCGTTTCTGGGCCTTGAAGGCAAGGCTCTGTGGGATGCGCTAAGCGGTTCTAGCACTGGAGCCGTCAGTGAAGAAGATCTGAACGGCGTTCGCAATCGTTACGCGACCCTTCTCAAAAAGCACATCAGCACGTTATACACAGCTGGCCTGAACGACGGCAAGAAAGGCGAATCTCGCCGCAAGCCCGCCAATCCAATGGCGATTGCCACCCTTCGAGGCACATTGAACGCCTGGTTACCGCAGCAACATGTGTCCAATCTTTATAGTGTCGGCTACGAATCAGCACGCGCCACGCCCGTGGATCTGGATCGCCTCTTGTCTTCCTTGACGGAAACCATCGAACTGCTTTACTTACGCAGCGGCCTCACCATGGAACCGGATTTTCCTCACTCCCTTCTTGGCCTTGCCTCTTCCAGCCCTGCGCCTGACCCCGACTCGACGGCCCTGTCTCAGCCAACGGACCAGCTGCCCCCACCCCAGGACTTGGACCCTTAGTTAGCGCGGCGCCTGATAGCGAATAGTCCCCGGTGCATCCGGCGGCTCTACCCCGGCTTCCATATCTTGTTGCTGTTTGATCCGCGCATTAATTGTTTCAAGATAGCGGGCTCGTTCCAGCGTCAGCAGCGCTTCAACGTCTTGGCCTAACTGCGCCGATCTGTTCAGCGCTTCCTGAACACTGGCCATACGCCGCTCCACCTTCGCCACGTCTGCGCTCAGCGCCGTCATAGCGGCCTGTTGCTCGCTCAGACTCTGGCTAGTAGATTTCGTTTCATTCTGCAAACCCACCAGGCTGCCATCCAGATGTGATGCTGCACTTTGGGGCCATTCCAGACCCATCTTGACCACCAGTTGTTCGGTGTTTTGCAGCTGTTCGGCTAATAATCGAATCTGCGTGGTCTGTTCCTGCTGCTGCTCGCCAACCTGATGTATCGCAAAGCGAATATTCTCAAACGTCTCTAGGCCACTGTTTAAATTGACTATGCGTTTGCTCGCCGCGACGATCACGGCATCCAGTTCTGACAGGCGTGAGCTGATTTGGACCGTCATCACGACGAAGATTAAGATACCGAGAAACAGAAGGCTGAAACCACCAACATAAATAAACTTAACGATGGAGGCTTGTTTTTCAAAGGTTTCGGCCAAGCGCTTCGACGCTCGCTGCACAGACTCACCGCTGCTGGCAATCTTGGTTAGTGCATCAAGACCTAACTTAGAGGCTTTATTCGCCGCCTCCGCCGACTCGAGCGCAGCCGGTATCAGACGCTGCAACTCTTCCACGACTTCCTGTCCGGTGATAACAATTTCTTCGAACCCTTCGCTATCGTCCTCTAGGTCGGACGCGCTCGGCGCCTCATCGGCGGCAATCTCCATGGCCTTGAAGTCTGCAGGTTCTTCGCCTGGTTCGCCCACCCTGGTTTCGCTCATACTTAACTTCCCCTATATGCTCTGAGGCAAGGATTCAAGGCGACTTCTTAAATCCTGAGTCTCGTCCAGGATAGTCGCCAGCCGGTCGCCAAAGACGTGCTTTACTTTCCTTCTGTAGATGATGGCCACCCGTTTTGGTGCCTCTACTTCGCCCCTGACCTGGCTCGTCGTTTGCAACTCAATTGGATTGGGCTCACCCGGATCTTCGATGGGCACCTTTCTTACCGCAGAATAACTGATACGTACGTCATCCGCTTTACGCGATGAGGCCGAATTCCCTGCTATTCGCCGACTATCTGCGCGAGAGGCAGTATCGGCTTCCGCGACCCGCGCCGTTCCGCTAAGACCAGAAGACCTCAGTATTTCGTTTTCGTCACTCAAACCTTGGCTCCGATTCCGGCACTTGGCGTCTTTGCAACAGTGCGCCACGTACGATAATAGCATCGACATTATTGCCGACTTCTTTAGCGCGAGTTGCCTCACCCAAGCTGGCATAGGGTCCTGCCAGGACAACAAACATGGCAGAGCTCACCGTTCTCAGGCGCAGAAGACGGGTCTCAAACACCGGCAATAGTCGTTGCTGCTCACGAATGGCATTTTCCTTGAGCTCTACAGCCATAAACTGCAAATAGTAAGCGTTCGGATCCAGCGTGAATTCTGCGGGCACAGCCGGTACGAGTGCCGCTGGAGGAATACTTTCAGCCTCTGCCTCAGTCTCAGCTTGAGCCTCAACGGGTACCGGCAGCGCTTGGGACTGCATCCGCTCAAGCGCGGGCTCCTTTATCATCAGCTGATTTGAGACTTGCAGCGCTGGCAACGGGTCAGGTGAAGCCACCGCTGAGGCGCTCTGTATCAGGTCCGGAGCAGGCTCGAATAGGGATGCTAATGGTGAGCCTGCAGGTGGTTCTGATACCGGTTCTGGTTCTGGTGCTGGTTCTGGTGCTGGTTTTGATTGCAACTCTGCTGACGGCAATGCTGTCGATTCTGCTGAGTACTCTTGTATCGAGTCTACTGCGGATTCTGCTATGGGCTCTGCCATAGATTCAAAAGACGGTTCCAAGAGAAAGTCCGAGAGTTGTTGCTCATCCAACTCCGCTTGACTGCCCTGCCATGCCTGCTGAACCCAGGGCGGCATCCAGGCCGGCAGGATAGCGGATGGTGGCGACTCGACACCTTGACTGAGCTCGTCATTCAACGCGAGCGAAACAGTGACGGCGACTGCGAAAGCGACGAACAGACCTAGCAGTAACTTTGCCGTCTGAGTGAAGTGCTTGGTTTCGGTACTCTTCTCTGTCTCTGTCTCGCTCTGCGTATTCGCGTCAACATTGCTCGAGGCTGTTTTCTCCTGCCCGGCTTTCGTGTTCGAGTCTCGAGGCTCACTCACATTGACCCCCAGTTGCCGCAATGTATTAACGACTTGTGTTTTCTGCTCCAGATCCTGGGCAGACTCCAGCAAAGCTTGCAGCTCTTGCGCATTAGGGAAATTCAATGAACATTGATGGAGTTTCGAGCCCATCGATTGAATAAAGCCTTTTACCAAGGCATTTTCAGGCTCATCAACAAAGACGAGGAGACCAAAATTCGCCGCGGGAAAATCGCTTAGCAGCCGAGCTAACAGATCCCATTCGCGCTGTCCCAAGTCTACGCTTTCACTGAGCATCAATATTCGCCGCTGAGTATTGGCGCTCGGGGGTTGTCGCGCATCGGCGACTGAAAACTCGGCCAGAACGTCATTAAACCGCGCCAACAGTCCATCCGCAGTCGCTGGTAAAAAAACGTCTACTAACAGATCGGGGACCGCCTTGACTCCGCGGTAGATAGACTCAAAATAATGGCTGATCAGTTTTGAACCCGGCCCCACGACGACGACATAGGGCTTGGGGCCCGACAAAATGCCGGGCAATTGCTTGATGGCCATTTTGTCCTGGCGACGCAGACATAGAGTGCTACCATCAAACCAGTCAGACAATGGCGCAGACGAATCAATCATTGGGTCCTGCATATCAGCCGCCCTACTCTTCCACTACTCGGTTACCACCTGCATCAAACTGCATTGACTTAGGCACTACGGGTTTCGGCATACTGATGCTCGACTTTTCACCCGCATAAGTATTCATACTAAAGACATAGGCGATCACCATCGCCACCGCATGATAAAGCTCCTCGGGCACATAGTCGTCGACTTCCGAGGTGAAGTACAGGGCGCGGGCCAGTGGCGGCGCTTCAAAGATCATGACGCCCTTGGCAATCGCCTGTTCCTTGATTCGCAGGGCGGCAAAATCCACGCCCAGGGCAACGACTCGCGGTGCCTGGCTCGTTGCAGCATCATAGGACAATGCAACTGCAAAATGTTCAGGGTTAGTAATGACCACATCGGCACCGGCAACCGCCTCCAGCATGGAACCCATTGCCATTTCTCGCTGGCGCCGGCGAATCTGGGCCTTGACCTCTGGCCGCCCTTCGGCATCCTTATACTCGTCTTTGATTTCTTTGATCGACATCATCATGCGATTTTTAAAGGAAATCAGCTGATAGGGCACATCAATCGAGGCAATAATGACCAGACAAAGCGTCACGAGCAAAAAACCCCCACTGACAATCTCGGCTGACAATTCCAGTGACGGTTCTAACGGCATGACCCCCAAAACACGCAGGTCCCTTTGATACCATAAGGCGACAAAATACAGCGTAGTCCCGATCAGCGAGAATTTGGCGACCGCCTTCAACAGCTCAATAAGCGCCTTAGTGCCAAAGATTTTTTTCAAGCCCTGGATCGGGCTTAATCGTGAGAGCTTAGGTTCTACGGCCTTCATGGAGAAGATGAACCCGCCCATCATCAGCGAAGAGGCAATAGCAATAAGCATCGTTAATCCGAATATCGGTACCACCACCATCAAACCATCGATGGCAAACTTGCCAAACATGGCAGGCAGCATCTGAGGCGAAAAGAGCACACGTCGATCAAATACAAAGCCACTGGAAAACACTTCGGCCAGGGCTCGAAAGAAATAGCCGCCAAACATAAAAAAGGTCACCGCCACAAGTATCATCGTGATGGCAATAGTGAGGTCCTGTGAGCGAGCTACCTGCCCGTCTTCACGCGCCTTTTCAAGGCGCCTCTCGGTCGGTTCCTCTGTTTTGTCGTCATCTGACTCTTCAGCCATTATTGAATCCTGAGTAGTTGACTGACTTGATCAAACGCCGCCAGCCACATTGTTTCAATACGTTGAACGATGGCGGGCATGGCAATAAAGGTTACCAGCAATCCACCAATGATCATCGCCGGAAAACCAATCGCAAAAATGTTCAAGGCGGGTGATGCTCGAGTCACGACACCCAAACCCATATTAAAAAACAGCAGAGCAATAATGATGGGCAGCGCAATCAGCAAGGCACCATAGAAAATCATGATAGACCAGCGAATTAACTGCTGAGACAGTTCAATGATATCGAGCTCGGCACCGATGGGCATGGTGGTAAAACTGATCAAAAGCAGTTTAATCAGCATCAAATGTCCGCCTAGCGCCAGAAAAATTAACGTAGAGCAAATGACAAAAAACTGGGACAAAACTGGCACGTTGCCGAGGTTTGGATCTATCATGTTGGCCATACCTAACCCCATAGAAGCGGTAATCGATTGCCCGCCGACCACCAGTGCGGCGTTAATAATCTGCAGGATCAAACCCGCGGAAGCACCGATTAATGCCTGAACGAAGACCGCCTCAATACCTTCGGCAGACAGAGGGTCAATCACTGGCCAGTCGACGCTTGGATAGATAACCCACGTCAAGGTCAATGCCAGGACGATTCGGATTCTGATACTGACTGCCTGAAGAGAAAACAAAGGCGCGGCCAGTAACAAGGCTGAGATTCGAGTAAAAGGCCACAAAAAGCTTGAGAAGCCCTCGACCAACTCTGCAATCAGAAGATCCATCAGGCCAACATCATCGGGATATACTCAAATATCCGTTCAATAAATCGCGTCATGACCGTTATTTGCCAGCCGCCAAAAGCCAGCAGAGCCAGGACTATGACCAGCAGCTTGGGAATAAAACTGAGCGTCATTTCCTGAATGGAAGTTGCTGCCTGCACGATACCCACCACGACCCCGACGAGCAACGCCGTGCCCAACAAGGGGGCGGCGACGAGAACCGCAACCCACAATGCCTCCTGACCCAAGGTTAATACTTCAGCGATGACCACCGCAGCCTCCTATTATGTGACGAGAAAGCTAGAAACCAGCGATTGCATCAACAACGACCAGCCGTCAGCAACCACAAACAACATCAACTTAAAGGGCATGGAAATCATCATTGGCGATAACATCATCATACCCATGGACATCAACACGCTGGCAACCACCAGATCTATAACCACAAAGGGGATATAGATCAGAAAGCCAATCGTAAATGCCGTCTTCAACTCAGAGGTGAGAAACGCCGGTGCAAGCACCGTAAAGGGCACCTTGTCCAGCCCAAGTGACGAATCATAATTTGCAATCTCGGCAAACATGGCAATGTCTTCCTGGCGAGTTTGATTCAGCATAAACGCTCGAATCGGTATCTGGGCTTGATCAATCGCCTGCTCGGCCGAAATGGTCTCGTTGAGATAGGGTTGGTAGGCCTTTTCATAGACTGTGTCGATCACCGGCGACATGATGAAAAAGGTCAGAAACAGGGACAGGCCGATCAACACCTGATTTGGCGGCGTCTGCGCCGTGCCTAATGCCTGGCGAAGAAGTGACATCACAATGACGATACGTACAAAAGAGGTCATCATAAGCAGTATCGACGGCAGCAGCGTCAACACTGTCATCAGGACAAGCACCTGAATACTCAGGCTGTAGCGGGTACCTTCATCGCCGGCATCAATGATGTTGACCAGCGGCAAACCCGGTGCCGACAACGCCGCCGGCACCCATAACAGCAGTGCGACTCCTACAAATCCTGTCAGTCTCAGCCGATTACCGATCAAACCCTTACCTCATCACTACCGCTGCCACCCTTCACATCATATCATCGATTCAGTATTTCATCGTTGGTTATCTGTTCTGTGTCTGGCCATTGCGCAAGCCGAGTAATGGACGTTTGAGTCACCCCCAGCAGGATTTGCTCGCCACGTATTTCAATCATCGCTAACTGCTGCTTGGGTCCAAAACTGTGCAGAGGCGTGACTTTGAAATTTTGCCCGGCATAGGACCTGGTGCTTGCCGTAAACCGCTTCATCACATAGAGGGTAACGCCAAGCAGCAACAGCACCAGCAGTATCGGGCCCAGTGCGGATAACCATTCGGTCGCAGGCATCATCGAGATTCCTATAAATTCTTGATCCGCTCTGCTGCAGGCACCACGGAAGTCAAACGGACCCCATAACGCTCGTTCACCAGCACAATCTCACCCTGGGCAATCAGTGTGTTGTTCACCAGCAGATCGAGGGGCTCTCCGGCAAGGCGATCCAGCTCGACCACGCTGCCTTGCGTCAGACGCATCAGATCCCTGATCTTGATCGAGGTTCTGCCTACTTCTACGGACACGGTTACCGGAATATTGTGCAGCACATCAGGATCTATCTTTCGGCTCGCCTTCTCGCCGGCAGCCTCTCTCGTTGCCTGTAATTCTTCGTCATTCGACATAGGCTTATCGCTCAGTTAATTGTCATTACTTATCGCTCGGCGCAATGGAGTTTTTGATTCTCACCGCCGCCTGCGGTCCACTGGCGCCGACTTCAGCAGCAAATACTGGAGAGCCTGCGATCTTTATCGTGGCAAACTCAGGTTTGTTGAAGTAGATCAAGTCGCCTTCCTTGTACTCTCGAATCTTGCCCACCGTCGACAGAATTTCGGCCAATTGCACCTCGACCGCTAATTTTGCGTCGCCAGCAGCGGAAGTCAGTGACGTTCGCCACTCGATGTCACCTTCTTCATTGTCATCACCCGTCTGCACACGACTGCGGAGCAGATCGCGAATCGGTTTCAACGCACTGTAAGGATACACGATATCTATATGGCCCGTGGTTTCATCATCCAGATCCATCTTGAAACGGCTCATCACGACCAAATCGGCTTCTTCGGCTATCTGCACAAATTGCGGCGTCACCTCAGCACTCACGCGTTCGCAGTCAATGGTAAGAATGGGGGCCCAAGCGTCTTTAAGTGCGCCGAAAATCAGATCAACCAAAATTTGAATGATGCTGGTTTCGGTCGGGGTAAACAATCGACCCGGCGTCAACTCCCCCACTCCGCGGCCAAAACCACCAAAGAAATTATCGAGACAGGCGAAGATAACCGACGTGTCTATAACGACGAGGGAAAAACCCCGCAGCGGGTTCAGTCGCACCGTATTGACCGATAGCGGCGACTTCAGAGGCCCGACATATTCATGAAAACGCAGGGTTTTGATTTCAGCGACCTGAACCCTGGGCGTCGTTCGCAGGACTTCCACCAAGCCCACTCGAAGTTGTCGAATGAACCGCTCATTGATCATATCAATGGATGAAACATTGATCCCTAAGCTCGTGTCCTCGCTGGCCAGGTCGTGTTTGACGACACGCAACGAGGTATTCAACCCGCTACCCACCTCAAAGCTGCCATCTTCAAGACCGGCAGACAAAGCTTGAAGCTCCTCAGGACTCAGTAAATTATCTTTCTCCAGCATACGTCACGCCGCTCCAGCAGGCTGAGTCAATTCGCCTATTGTATAATGAACTCGGGAAAGAAAACCTTCTCGATACCGCCAAAGTCTTCATAACTTTCAAGAATCGAATTCATGGTTACCCGCAGGGTTTCTGCCATGACGTCCTGAAAGTCCGGATTCTTGATATCTGCCTCGGTGACTTTACGCAAGTCAACGATCATTGCCGAACGCAGAGCAATCTGGTGCTTTTCAACATTCGCAATGACCTGCTCATCATAGTGGGTCATGATACCCACCGACACCTGCATCACCTTCTTCGAGTTGCCGATATTCGCGACCAATGCCTGCGGAATTTGATAATAGTTAGCCACCAGCTTGGTTTGCTTCGGCGTCTCCATTAATTTCGGGCCAGCTGCGATAGCATCAGCGGTCGCCTGCTCAGCCTCCGCAGCTTCCTTGTCGATCTGGGAGAACTCGTCGGCAATATCCCGGTCTTTTTTATCAAAATAACCGGATAAAAACAGGGTTCCACCGATGGCGCCTGCCAGCAGCAAAAGAATGCCAACGAAAATCAGGACTATTAACAATATCGGCGATTTTTTCTTTTCTTCAACTTCTATTTCATCACTCATGGGTACTCTTCCTGCTTATTCGATCGGTTAAACAAATAAATCCAAGCCTGCTGTCGCACTCGAATCCGAAACTGATGATGGCGATTGCGTTTGTTCCTGATCTGACTCAGTTGCGCCGGAGCCGTCAGGGTGCCCACGCCGCTCGCCTTGCGAACCATTATCCGAACGACCCTGGTGTAATGCTACGTCAATCGACGATCCCTTGAAACCCGCTGCATTTAAACTGTCATCCAATCGCTGCAGTTGGCTACCCAAAAACTCCTTGACGGCCGCGGAACTCGTAGAAATCTGCGCTTCCAGTCGACCATCTCGCATCTCCATCTGAACATCCAGCGTACCCAACTCTTGCGGGTGTAGCTGCAGATCAAACCGCCACGCACCCCCGCGAATATTTGCCATCAAGCGCTGCGCCACCATTTCCGACAGCTTGTTGGGTAGATCCTCGAGCAGTACGGCATGACTCGGCGCCGCGGCAGTAGATGCCTCAGGCGCAGCAGGTGCTGCAGACGTTCCTGACTGGACCCGCAGAGTTTCGGTTATATGTTCAGCACTCAAAGTAAATGCCGCGCCAGACATCACCGGCTGACTGCGCAACGGCTTTGGTGCTAATCCCGGCGCGTTCGCCAACCCAGCCGACAGTGCCGCCGTCGGCGCCTGATCGGTCGAGGCACGGAGTTCAGGTTTTGAAAGAACATCGCCAGGCGCCACCTTGGCACTGACTGCCAGTTTCAGTGGCTCACTTGGCGGTGTCGTCTCTGCTGCCAACCCCGTTACCGCCTGTTGACGAAAGCGCAACGGCATAACCAGGCTGGTCACATCCACTGCCGCCGTGGAACTGGCGCTTGTGGCAGGTGCAGGCACGGCTGTCTGGCTCGGTTGCGCCTGAGCCACTCTGGCGCTGCCAATTTCGATCTGCCCGATTTTTTCCGCGCGTACTTCACTGATTCCCTTAGCGCCATCCTTGCCTGCCGGGCTACCGGCAGCCATTACCGCCGCCACCTTGTGCAGGTCAGCTGTTAGTGTCGCCGCGAGCGCCGGTGCTTGCAACGTCGAGTGGGCTTTAGGGGGTTCAGAGCCTGCCGAAGCAACCACTTGCGGGCCAATGAGTGCGCCCACTTGTGTACCCGCTTGTATACCAGTGAAAGAACCCAGGACTTCAGGCAGCGGTACCACCGAACCTGCCGATGTCGTGAAACCTGGCCGTGCGATTGGGTTTAAACTCTCCGGTAAACTCTCGGCCACAGGGTTGAGCGCTATGCTGACCGACGCTGTGTCTTTCGCAAACGCTACTGTCTCTGCTACTTGGTCTACTTCTGCGACGTTCATTGTGTCAGGGGCACGAACCCCCTGGCTTGAATATCGGCCAAACAACACGGCCAAGGCATCAGCGTTCATCCCTTGCAGCGCCGCGAAATCTTTTAGCGTTTTCTCGTCAGCCAGCGCCTCACCCAGAACCACCGGTGTACCACTGGGCAACCGTTGGACGTAAGCGGTAGCAGGCAACTCAATCGCGGTCAAAACTGGCAATTGCTTGCCACTTTGATTGCCGATTTGATTGCCGCTCGCTGCGGCGGAACCATGACTGTCAACGTCGGTGCTGTCTTGGCGCTTCAGCGCAGCCAGGTTCAATTCAAACTGCTGCGCAAACGTGAAGCCTGACTGGCTCAGCGCACCTGGTTCTGCGGCTGACGGGTCTGGTATTCCAGCATCTTGAGGCGACCGGCTGGCCATCAGGCCGAGATTAATTAATTGCGTCAATTGTCTATCACCCTATTATTGTCGTTTGCATCGCCCAGATATAATGCAGGATTCATACCACTATCGATTTTTTAGGTTGAATCTAACGATTTTGAAGATTGAAACGCATGCTTGAATGTAAATCCAACTCTTTGGCTTCTCGTTGCATGGCCAGGTTCAGGCTACGAGCCTCCTGACGTTCCAGAAGTTTTTTTGACTTCATATGGGCCTGCTCGGCATCACGAACACTCAAACGAGCGACCTGCAGGTCAACTTCAATCATCATCAGATCGCGCTCAACGCTCTTCTGTGCCTGCTGGATTTCTGCGATAAATTGCTGGTAATTCTGAGTGACCGACAATCGCGAGGTCTCTTTCTGCGCAAGCGCCATGTTTTCGAGATACTCTTGCACCAGCTTCTCAAGGCGCACCAGCGTCTCGTCAGCCTCATGCTTTCTCCCGTTCATGGTAATTAACACTTTTTGCGCTTGCTTGACCTGGCGCTCGGTCTTGTCAAGCATGACAGTCCACACATCCTTCATTTGTCGATACTCCCCAACAACTTCTCCAGACTTTTCCAAGACTCCTGCTCTCTGACGCAGGCGTCGCTTTCCTGACAAAGAAACTCCTCAATCTCGGGCCGGCACCGAATCGCCTGGTCGAGATCGGGGTTAGTGCCTTGCTCGTAGGCACCTACCTGAATTAAGTCAGCATTTTGCTGATAAAGGGTCCAGAGTCTTCGCAGCTTGTTCGCCAGCTTGATCTTGTCCTGACTCAAAATGCTCGACATGACGCGAGAAATCGAGCCTTCCAGGTCAATCGCGGGATAATGCGCAGAATCTGCCAGCTCTCTCGATAGCATTACCTGGCCGTCCAGCGACGCTCTGGCAATATCGACGATCGGATCTGAACGATCGTCATTTTCCGCGAGAATGGTGTAAATCGCCGTCACAGAGCCATTGCCATGCCGGCCAACTCCGGCCCGTTCTATCAGATTGGGCAACAAGACAAACACAGAGGGTGGATAGCCCTTCGCGGTCGGCGGCTCGCCAATGGCAAGCCCTATTTCCCGCTGGGCATGGGCGACGCGAGTCAAACTATCAAACAGTAACAATACATTGGCACCGCGCTCGCGAAAATATTCAGCAATCGTATGGGTCAGGTGGGCTGCCTTGAGGCGCACGACGGGCGACTGATTGGCGGGTGCGGCAATCACCACCGACTTTCGCAAGCCGGCCCTGCCAAGAGTCTTGGTGACAAACTCCTGAACTTCTCGGCCCCGCTCGCCTATCAGGCCTATCACCACCACATCGGCCACGGTATTACGGGTTAGCATACCGAGCAAGACACTCTTGCCGACACCAGACCCGGCTATCAGGCCAATACGCTGACCTCGCCCAAGGGTTAAACAATGGTTGATCGCCTTGATACCGGTATCAAGTGGCACCTGAATCGGTCCTCTCTCCATCGGATTGACCGGAAAGCCCTCCAGACTACAGGTATCGGTGTAGGCTATGGGTCCCAGTCCGTCGATCGGCTCGCCCAGCCCGTCGACAACCCGACCCAGCAGCGCCTCGCCAATACGGCCTTTGCCGTGGCGGCTGACCACTGTCACTTTGGCACCCGGCGCTATACCATCGGTGGTGCCGTAGGGCATCAGATACAGAATGTCGTTGTTAAATCCCACGACCTCCGCCTCAATAGTCTCGCCTGCCTGAGCCCCGTCTATTTGGCAGGTTGCACCCACAGGCGCCAGCACACCAATCGCCTCGATGGTCATACCCGCGATTCGCACCAGTCGGCCACTGGTCCGTGGCACAGACAGCTTGGCACGCTGCATCTTTTCGTCCACTAGCTGATCAAACGGGTGGTTCACGACAGACCCTCCTCGGATTCAAGGCCCAGATCAGGCGCCGTCAGCGGACCTGTTGAGGCCTCTTGCGAAGACCCGCCCGCGACTATAGTAGCCTGGTCGTCAGCCTGGTCGGTCGTATTCACTCCAGAGTCCCCGTCGATTTCCACCGGTGCTGATTTTCGCTCGCGGGTTGCCGGTTTTAGTGGCCGGTTGTGGCCCGGACCCAGAATCTGATCTGCAAGGGTCTGCAGCCGATCCTCTATAAAGTCTTCAATGGCGGTCGCATCCATTGTCACTCGAACCGAACCGGCGGCAAGATGATGGTCTTTGACAAACTCCACGTGGGCGTAACGATCTCGAAACTCCTGATCAAGCCCTCTGTAGTCTTCGACATTCAACCCGGCAACGATGGGGCCTTCGCCACTCGATTCAATAGTATCGATGGCGGATTTCACCAGGCGCTCTATGACCGTGTTTGATAAGGTTAATTCACCTCGCACCAACTCTTGGGCGAGATGCAAGGACAGACGAGTCAGGGGCTCAAAGAACTCACTCAAATTCGCCTGAGATTTTTGCAAGCCGGCAATCACAGCCAGTAATGCCGCCTCATGGTGTTGTATTCTGTCTGTGACTTTCTTTTCACCGGCAACGCGCCCCGATTCATAGGCTTCGGCGAGCAACTGCTCCTGTGCTTGTTCTGCCTGCCTCAGTTGCGTCTCTAGGTCTTCTCTCGATTTTTCCTCAGCCCCGCTGATACTCGGCTGCGGGTTTTCCTTCGCCAGTAACGCCTCCTTGGCGTTAATATCCGGCTCGTCTCTGCCCAGCAATTTAATGACCCGCGGCGACCACAGAGAAAACTCACCAGACGGCTCAGCACTCGTGTGGCCTGCCGAATCTGGTACCTTGGTCGCCAGATATCGGGCTTTTTGACCCGCAACCAGCAAATCGTTAAGCCGCCAGGAAACGTCCGCACCATTAGACAAAGTCATCGCCCCTTCCAGAGAGGACTAGCTCACCGGCATCTGACAGCTTGCGCGCCAGGCGCATGATGTTCTTCTGCGCCTCATCGACATCAGTGACTCTGATAGGACCCTTCGCTTCCATCTCATCTAAAAACATCACCTTGGCCCGCTGTGACATGTTGTCCATGAACTTATCCTTGACCAGCTCATCGGCACCTTTCAGCGCCACCATCAACTCGTCAGTATCGACGTTACGCATCAGCACCTGAATGCTGCGATTTTCCAGTGCAGACAGGTTGGAAAAGGTGAACATATTGTCTTGAATTTTCAACGCCAGCTCGGCGTCAATGGCATTGACGCCCTCCAGCAGCTTGGCCTCGAGATCCACCTTGGTAAAGTTCATGATCTTTGCAGCAGCTTTGATGCCACCAAAACTCGAAGACTTGGCACTGGAACTGTTGGAAAACTGCTTACGCATAACCTGTTCCAGTTCATCCATGGCGCTCGGCTGAACCGTATCTAATAGCGCAATCCGTTGCAGAATTTCTGCACGGGATTTTTCTGGAACAAAATTCAGCACGTCGGCAGCCACATCGTATTCAAGAACGGAAAGAATAATTGCGACCACTTGTGGGTGCTCGGCTTGCACCATCTCGCCAATCGATCTGGCATCCATCCAGCGTAGAATCTCCAAGCCTTTGCTGGTCGAGCCAGGCATGATTCGACCCAGAACCGTCGCCGCCTTGTCTTCGCCCAGGGCCTTCTTGAGAATGTTTTCAACATAGTCGATCGTACCCAGACCCAGACTGGTCTGTTTTTTGATCGTGGCCAGAAAATCATCTAAAACGACATTCACGGCTTCCTGTGACAGGTCTACGACAGAGACCATGCAGGCGCCCAGTGATTGAACTTCTCGCGGTGAGAGATAGCGAATGCAGTCCGCCGCCTGCTGTTCGCCCAACAACAGCATGATCACAGCAGCTCGCTCGGTCGCGGTTAAGGTCTCTAACTCGGCCTTTACCGAATCAGACAAGCCGTCCTCTTCAGATCCCTTGTTGGTATTTGTTACCTTTGGCGCTGCCATCTTCTTGTCCTTATCCTTGTACTTTTTTGTCTATTCTCTACAAACGTTAAACTGGCTTAATTAATTTCTTCAGTACGTTTGCTACCCGTCCAGAGTCCTCCGCCACCAGCATGCGAATCAGGGCAACCTTATCGTCATAGGTGTTGGCAGTATCCAGCATATCTGCTGAGATGGTCGACTTCTTCGGTTTCAGCTTTGCCTTGATATCTTCAAGGGTGTCGCCCTCGCCCAACTCGATATCCAGATCATTATCACCGCCCAGACCCGATTCCAGCAAACCGCCGGCGCCAGTACCAACCGAGCCACCCAAAAAGGATCCCAGCACCGGCTTGACGACTATGACCAGCAGCAGCATGAAGGCTAAAAAGGCGGCACCCAACTTGAACAGACCAATCAGTGACGGGCTTTCGTACCAGACGCTGGTATCGGTGATTTCCTTGATCTTCTCAAACTTTTGGGTCAGCAAAACCACACTGTCACCGCGGGTTTCATCGAAAGACACAGCGCTTTTAACCAGTCGAGTAAGACTCTCAAGTTGCGCTTGATCCACGACTCCAGACGCAGCTTCCGCATCGGAGCCTGCATCAGTCAGCATCGCCGCTTCATTGATCACTATCGCCACTGACATCTTAGTCACTACACCGCCGGCGCGTTTGACATATCGAACCGTCTTGTCGATCTCGTAGTTACGGGTGGTCTGACTGTTGGTCACAGTTTCTGACTCACCGCCCACAGAGGATATGGAAGCCAGGGCACTGGTGTCATCCAGTACGTTAGTCGTCGAACCCGGAACGCCACCAGCATTGGCTGGCGCCTGACCACGTTCAATGGATATCGACTCAGACCGGGCCTTGGGTCCTGTGTCATTAGTGTCGTACTCTTCAAAGGTCGTATTCAGTTCGGTAAAGTCGATCTCGACGTCGACCTCGGCTCGAACGTTTTCCATCCCCACGATGGGCGCCAGTAACGCATCGATTCTGTGGCGGTACTGCTCTTCAATAGACAGCTCATAGTCAGACTGCACCGAGGCTGCCTGAACGCCAGGGTTCATCGACCGGGTCAAAAGATTACCCCGCTGATCGACCACTACCACATCTTCAGCGGCCAGGTAAGGAATACTGGAGGCGACCATGTGCGTGATCGCCTGAACCTGGTTGGGAGACACGGACCTGCCAGCATGGGGCTTGAGCACCACTGACGCCTTGGCGGGCACTCGATTACGAACGAAGGCTGACTGCCTCGGCGCCGCCAGGTGTACTCGCGCCGATTGAATGGTGGAAATCTGACTGATACTTTTGGCTAACTCGTTTTCTATGGCAACCGTATACTTCGCCTGCTCCATAAATTGACTGGTGGTCAAGGCCGAGTCATCGCTGAAGGCATCCATGGCATTGGAGCCGGCATCTTGAGGCAGACCTGCCGCTGCGAGCAGCATTCGAGCCTGATGATAATTTTCAACACCGACCATCAACTGGCCGCTATTGGCATTGATTTCTACCGGAAAGTCAGCGCCTTGCAACACATTGTAGGCCGCTTGGCGATCTGAATCACTCATGCCTGGGTAGACTTCACGCAGCGCACCGGTTTGAAACCAGGAGAACAACAGCACAAAGACGCCAATCACAAACAAGGCGATGATACCGGGCATAGATCTGCGTACCAGCGGTTGGGCCAGTATTTCGCTGACACTGGGCAGGCGATTCAGTTCCGCTGTCGGCCGATCGACATTAGCCGGCAAGGCACCACTGGCGGCACCGGCCATAACGGCACCCTGTAACGATGAACCTGCGGGTGGAGCGAGTAAAGCAGCCATTCTCTTATATCCTAAAATCTATTGTGTTAACGATGTCTAGTGTTGACGGTCTGAATATGTCACTAAACAGGCATATTCATAATGTCTTCGTAAGCTCGCAAGACCTTGTTTCTAATTTGCAGAGTAGCCTCAAAGGCGATCGAGGCTTTTTGCGTTTTCATCATCAGATCAGTCAAGGACACGTTGCCACCCGACTCATACAGCTCTGAGGTCTGTTTTGCTTGCATCTGCAGATTGTTGACCTCATCTACGGCTGAGGCGATAGCGCGCGCGAAACTGGGCTTGTTTGTCCCCAGCTCGGTTGGCGCGCCAAGGCTGCCCTGTTTATCTTCAAGCTGCGCCTGCAGACTACGAATTTGTGCGAGTAAAGATTGTGCGTCTGTTGCGGAATTAATTTGCATGATGTCTTAATCCTCGAGGGTTATCGCGCGTAGGTCTGCGGCACTTCCAGACCTTCATCTCGCAGCTTTTTCAATTTGTGGCGCAGAGTTCTGGCGCTGATACCGAGCCGATCAGCCGCCTCAATCCGAGAGGTAGAGGTCTTCAGCGCACCGAGAATAGCCTGCATTTCTTTGGTCCTAACAAATCCCTGAAGCTGCTCTCCGATTCGCATGGCAACAGGCTGGCGAGCCTGCTGAGCGACGAATTCAGCATGTACCCCATTTGATTCAGCACTTGCGGCGCTGATGCCATATTCAACTGCGTTGATTTCACTGGTCACGACATCATCCAACAGAATATGCGCTACATCGATCAGGCCGCCATCACTGAGTACAAAGGCTCTGGCGACGACATTTTCGAGCTCTCTGACATTTCCAGGCCAACCGTAGCTCTGCAGCAGACGTAATGCTGCCGCCGTTATCTCCTGACAGTCAGCACCAGCCTGCCTGTGGGTCTGCAACGCTTGCTGCACCAGTGGCGCTATATCCAAGGGTCGCTGCGCCAGAGGCGGAATCGTCAGTTTGAAAGCACTGAGGCGAAAATAGAGATCTTCACGAAACAGCTTTTCGGCAATCGCCTCTGTCAAATTGCGATTGGTGGCGGCGATAATTCTGACATCCAGATTGATCGTTTCTTCGCCGCCGATCCGCATCAGATTGCGTTCCTGCAGCACCCGCAGCAACTTGACTTGCAGGTGATGGGGCATTTCGCCTATTTCATCGAGGAACAAGCTGCCCCCCTGGGCCTGCTCAAACAAACCGCGCTGACGGCGCGACGCGCCAGTAAATGCGCCTTTTTCATGCCCGAACAGCATATCCTCGATCAATTGTTCGGGAATGGCGGCGCAGTTCAAACTGATAAAGGGCTGATCGCAGCGCGCGGAAGACTCGTGGATCACTCGAGCGAGTACCTCTTTGCCGGTACCGGTCGCGCCTTGAATCAGCACAGATACATTGGCACGGGCCACTCGCTGAGCAAGCTCAAACAGGTTTTGTGACAGCGGGTCCACATACACATAGGCACGGGGCGCTGGCTTTGGCTTTGCCAGGCCTATCTTGGTGAGAACTGGCACCCAGGTTGCCGCCGAAAAGTCATCATCGGCGACCACGGCAGCGGCACCGGCGGCCATCGCCGCGATGCCCAGTTCAAATCGTTGCCGGTTCACTATGGCAATGATGGGTATCGCGCGAAACTGCGACTGTAGGGTGTGCAACGCATCCAGGGCATCCAGACTGGCACTCAGCTCTACCACCATTGCCTGACTTGGCCGACTTTGGGCACAAACGTCGGCTACGCAAGACCAGCGGGTGATTTCCAGCTGATGCGCCGTTCGAAGATTTTCCAGGCTGGCAACAGCCGTCTGCTGGCCAACCCAGTCGAGACTTTGAATAGTTTCGTTATGTCCCATAGTTCAACACCTGACTCATTTCACACAATAGGCTTCGCGTAAACTAAAGCAATATTGATGCCATGTTTAAAAACCATTATTTTCAATGACTTAGGGGTTACCTACGGCTTGGCTTCGTAAAACTGTCAAAAATACGACGACAATCAGCGCCTCGAATGTCGAGAAAGCTGTCAGCCGCGTGGGTAACCCGAACAGAAGACGCAAGCACGCCAGGCGCATCGGCGTTTCGCGAAAAGGCTAACAGGACACGCTGCTAACAAGCGCGTTTCATGCCAACCCCGGCGAGCCAGCCCATTGCGAGCGGATTAGACTAACCAAGGCGGGCAGGCAAGAGAGAAAGAGATAGAGATAGAGATAAAGATAAAGATAAAGATAGAGAAAGCAACAGCTCATGCAGCAGCGCATGGACTAAAGCAACTAATCGATGAAAGCGTTTAACGGGAATACTGAGAATTTGAGAGGTCTGAATCAGGGGCAGATCGAAGAAGGTCAGCGAGTGCTGTGGCACCTTCGGCGTGTTTCACAGGAATTCAAGTGCGTTCGAGCGTCTTGCGTTGCCAGGGGCGGTGCCAAGGGCCGTAATGACCATTACGGCCCAGTTCGCCGAGGGAGCGGCGGGGCAAAAAAGGCTCAGTTACCCGCCAGGTTTTGCTTGAGCATGACAGAGGGCAGCATTTCCCAGGCTTCGCTGATCTCTGCCATCAGGCCTCTGGCTTCACGTAAGCTCTCGACGTCATTACGCAGGTTGGCATGGAGCAATCGGCGAGAAACATAGTCGTATAGGGCATCCAGGTTACGGGCCAGTTCACCGCCGTTAGCATGATCTAGTGTGACCCGCAAACCCTGAACAATCTTGTCAGCCCGCGCAATAGATTGACACTTCAACGCGATAGAGCCTCGCTGCAGGTGGCCGTCGGCCTCGCTCATGGCATCCAATAGCGCGCTGAAGAGCATCTGTACCAGCTCGACCTGGTTGGCGTAATCGACCCTGGCGGTCTCGCCTACCATCTTGTAACCGGCTATCGCGTCTTTGAAATTGACTCTCATCTTGCCTTCCCATGAATTCGAATGACTGTTGATTGAATCGGCATCATGGTCAGCTTCTTTAGCTGCCGGCAGAAAAAAATAACGATTATTGCGGGCAATCTGTCGACTGGGTTGCCAGACATTGCTGTACCAGCACCTCTGCCTTGGGTACGTCGTCGTCTTCCAGCTGCAGCACCGACAGGTCGTAAATCGCTTGAGCCTCTTCAGCCTGGCCATTCGCGGCCGCAACTTTTGCCCAAACATAGGCTTTAAAAGGCTCCGAATCCTGACCTTCGCCGGCTTGCAACATAAACGCATACATGAGCTGCGCTGGCCCGTAATTCTGGCGAGCGGACCGCAAAAACCAGACCTTCGCCTGCTGGTAATCCAGCCCAACCCCCTCGCCGTTATGGTATAACAAACCTACCATATACTCGGCATCAGCCAATTTCTGGGCCGCTGCCAGCTTGAACCAGGACAGCGCTTCACGGTTGTTCTTGGCTACGCCGTAACCTTGATAATAAAGCAATCCGACATTATGCTGAGCCTCCTTCAAGCCTTGGTTCGCGGCCGACTTGTACCATTGCATCGCGCGCCCATAGTCCTGCACCATGCCCAGCCCTTCCTCTGCCATATGGCCCATGTTGTTTTGCGCTTGCGCTATGCCCTTATTTGCCAGCGGCATCCAGGCACGCAATGCCGTGGCATAATGGCCACGCTCCTTGGCCCGTAGACCCGCTTCGAAGCTGTCAGCGTCATCGGCACCCATCGCCCATTGACCGAGACTCGCAAGCAGCAGACCGATGACCCAACTCTCAACCTTATTCATGGTGCCTTCCTTATTTGCAAGGGCTTAGCAATAAGCCCGCATTTACCGCCTAGGTTTACCCGTTTCTGATTGGCCATGCTTGACTGGGTTTGCCGTAACCAACAACAGGTTGTCTCAGCTGCGCTCCTGCGCTCGGATTTTCTGTTGCAAGCCAATCACAGCAGTAAACAAGTCGCCTTCTGTGACGGTACCCAGCAGTTTACCTGAGTCAGACAAGACGGGAATACTTTCACCGACGAAACCGCGCGCCGCCGCCATCGCCTGGGCCAAAGAGTCGGTGCCGGCAAAACT
>Ga0181606_10000840_pt1 | contig 26156 bp, 26 predicted proteins | sample 041ome_10_FD_132994 | JGI IMG/M metagenome (GOLD analysis project Ga0181606, IMG submission 132994) | Coastal salt marsh microbial communities from the Groves Creek Marsh, Skidaway Island, Georgia - 041412US metaG (megahit assembly) | ecosystem: Environmental > Aquatic > Marine > Intertidal... | reverse complement strand
CTTATTCTCGTGACCCCTGACGGTGATGTCCTGAATAAGGTCTTCCATGTCGATCAAGACTATCTTCCTGAGGCACTTATTCACGCGGGCAACTACCTGACGGCAAACTATGCAGGGCTGAGTCTTCAGGAAGTGCGCAATCGGCTTCATCGTGAAATCGCAGACCTTCGTCAGGATGTTTCGCGTCTTATGCTTAAGGCCGTTGAAGAGGGGGGTGCAGCACTTAGTGATCCCGATGGTGCCATTGTGATTTCGGGTGAACGTCGTCTACTCGATGTCTCCGAGCTTTCGGAAGATATGGGCCGCCTGCGTCAGCTGTTTGACCTTTTTGAGAAAAAGACAAGCCTAGCCAAACTGCTCGAGTTTTCTGAGCGCGCGCAGGGCGTCAAAATTTACATTGGTGGCGAATCGAACCTGGTTCCGGTGGATGAACTTTCCGTGATCACGGCCCCCTATCAGGTGAATGGCCGTATTGTTGGTACCCTTGGTGTGATTGGTCCAACACGTATGGCGTATGATCGTGTTATCCCAATTGTCGATATCACCGCAAGACTTGTTTCAACGGCGTTAACCCATCTTGCTGCAGAGTCTGGGCCTCAGGCTGATCCATCTGGTGCTGGCGCCTAGCTCGGTGTTTTAAACAGGTCTTCCCTTGTCCAATTCTCTTCCAAAGCCATCCAACCAGGTCCTTGACGAGCCAGGCTACCGCCACGGTCAGGCAGGCCGCACGGGTCTCTTATTGGTAAACCTCGGTACTCCCGATGAGCCAACGAGTTCAGCCCTGCGTCGTTATCTTCGCGAATTTCTCTCCGACCCCAGGGTTGTGGAAATCCCGCGTTTTATTTGGTGGCCGATTCTCAACTTTATTATTCTCCTTGTTCGGCCAGCCAAGTCGGCTGCGAAATACGCCTCCATTTGGCTAAGTAACGGCTCCCCGCTAAGGGTCTACTCCGAAGAGCAGACTGCCCGGCTAAAAGAGTCGCTTCAGGCAGCGGGCCGTGATGTCGAAGTGGTGCTTGCCATGCGTTACGGGCAGCCATCCATTCAGTCTCAGATTCAGGCGCTCAAACAGCGGCAGGTCACCCGGCTTGTGGTGCTTCCTATGTACCCTCAGTTTTCCGCGACCACTACGGCCACTGTTTTCGACAAGGTTTTCGATTCCTTTGGCTCTTTACGCAATCCGCCTGCCTTGCGGCTTATTCGTAGTTTTGCTGGCCACCCTTCATACATTCAGGCGGTTGCCGCCTCCATTCAAAGGCACTGGGCTGAGCACGGCCGAGGCGATCTTCTTCTCTTTAGTTTTCATGGTGTTCCCAAGCGCACCCTTCTAAAAGGCGACCCTTATCACTGTGAGTGCTACAAGTCTGCAAGGCTCATTGCCCAGCAACTCGGGCTTGAAGATCATGAATGGAAGTTGTCGTTTCAGTCTCGGTTTGGGCGTGCTGAATGGCTGAAACCTTATACCGTTGAGACGCTCGAGTCGCTTCCAGGTCAAGGCATTCGTAGGCTCGATGTGGCCTGTCCCGGTTTTGTGGTGGACTGCCTAGAGACTCTTGAGGAAATCGCCATGGAAGGCCAAGAGGAGTTCCTTCATGCTGGGGGTGAGCACTACGCTTACATTAACTGCCTGAATGCTTCGGATGAGGCTGTGGCCATGCTCGAGACACTTTTTCTTGAGGAGGCGCAGGGCTGGCCGCTGGTTACCCCAGACGCGGCCAAGCAGCGAGAACTTGAACAGGCGCGGGAGAGAGCTCTGCGCCTAGGGGCTCAAGACTAAAAACTTGGTTTGGGGCCCTTGAAATGCTGGCCCGCGCCCCCAATTTCGTAATTAGACAGACTTTAAGGTGGGTTCCGTTATGACCAAGTTTCCTCACGAGCTTAAGCCCGGCCAAGACGACTCTGCACCGACCGAGCCATCCTCTTCGGCGGCGCAGGCGGCGGCCTCTTACTCGCAGCATGCGGGCCAAGACCCGGCCCAGCCCTCCAGCAACAACATGCCGACCGATGGGCATAGCCAACAGGCTCAGCCTGGGCAGACCACTGACCCTCCTATTTCAGGTGAGGATCTGCGAAAGGCTGCGGGCTTTAGCGAGGGCTCGCAGGCCTCAACCCCTTCAAGTCACTCTTCAGATCCAGGGCTTCAGGCGAAGCTTGCTGAGCGCGAAGACCAGCTCATTCGCCTCGCAGCCGAGGTTGAGAACATGCGCAAGCGTCACTCCCAAGAGCTTGCCAACGCAAGCAAGTTTGCCATTGAAGGGTTTGCCGAGGCCTTGTTGCCTGTTGCCGACAGTCTCGAAATGGCCTTGGTTCTTCAGGAGCAGACCTACGAGGGGCTGAAGTCGGGGGTTGAAGTGACCTTGCGGCAGATGCAACAGGCCTTCGATAGAGGTCGTATGTCGGCGATTAATCCAGTCGGTGAAAAGTTTGACCCGAATCGCCATCAGGCGGTTTCAATGGTGGACGGTGCAGCGCAAGACCCTGCGGTAGCCAGTGGTCACGTGGTTGCTGTGATGCAGAAGGGCTACCTTATTGGTGATCGAGTCTTAAGGCCAGCGCTCGTCGCAGTTGCTCAATAAAGAAGTGCAACGAAGCCCTTGAATTCACATCCAGCCATCCCCAAATACTAATTATCTTAATTTCAGTTGGCCCTTCGGTAGGGTCGTGAAAGGAAAAAAATGTCAAAAATTATTGGAATCGATCTAGGAACAACCAACTCCTGTGTAGCCATTCTAGAGGCAGGTCAGCCTAAGGTTATTGAAAACAGCGAGGGTGCAAGAACCACCCCTTCCATCATTGCTTACATGGAAGATGGTGAAATTCTTGTGGGTGCGCCTGCAAAGCGTCAGGCGGTGACGAACCCGAAGAACACACTTTACGCGGCCAAGCGTCTTATTGGGCGTAAGTTCACGGACAAGGAAGTTCAAAAAGACATCGAGCTCATGCCATTTGAAATTGTGAAGGCTGACAATGGCGACGCCTGGGTTCAGGTTCGGGACAAAAAGCTTGCTCCTCCGCAGGTGAGTGCCGAGGTTCTTCGCAAGATGAAAAAGACAGCTGAAGACTATCTGGGTCATGAAGTTACCGAGGCCGTTATTACGGTTCCCGCCTACTTCAATGACGCACAGCGTCAGGCCACCAAAGACGCAGGTCGTATTGCAGGCTTAGATGTCAAGCGAATTATTAACGAGCCAACAGCCGCCGCTTTAGCCTTCGGCTTGGACAAGTCGGGTGGGCGTGACCGAAAAATTGCCGTTTACGACCTGGGTGGCGGTACCTTTGACGTATCTATTATTGAAATTGCCGACGTGGACGGTGAGAAGCAGTTTGAGGTTCTTTCAACCAATGGCGATACTTTTTTGGGTGGTGAAGACTTCGATCAGCGCATCATCGATCACATCATTGATGAGTTTAAGAAGTTAAATGGTGTTGATCTCTCAAAAGATCCTATCGCCTTGCAGCGTATTAAGTCGGCTGCCGAGCGCGCCAAAATCGAGCTTTCATCAGGTCAGCAAACAGAACTTAACGAGCCCTATATTGCGATGTCCAATGGGGCTCCTGTTCACCTTACGTTCAAGCTAACCCGGGCCAAGCTGGAGTCTTTGGTCGACGAGCTTATTACGCGAACCATTGAGCCCTGTAAGGTCGCTCTCAAAGATGCAGGCGTTTCTGCCTCTGACATCGACGACGTCATTTTGGTCGGCGGCATGACCCGTATGCCCAAGGTGCAGGACGCGGTTAAGGCGTTTTTTGGTAAAGAGCCCCGCAAAGATGTGAACCCCGATGAGGCAGTGGCTGTGGGTGCGGCTGTTCAAGGTTCAGTGCTTGCTGGTGATCGAAAGGATGTGCTGCTCCTTGATGTCACGCCGCTTTCCTTAGGTATTGAAACGCTTGGTGGTGTCATGACCAAGATGATTCAGAAGAACACCACCATCCCAACCAAGTTCTCGCAGGTTTTCTCAACGGCCGATGACAACCAGCCTGCTGTCACCATCAAGGTTTATCAAGGTGAGCGTGAGCTGGCCAACGCCAATAAGAGCCTTGGGGAATTCAACCTCGAGGGTATTCCACCGTCACCGCGTGGCACGCCGCAGATTGAAGTGACCTTTGATATTGACGCGAACGGTATTCTTCATGTGTCAGCCAAAGACAAGGCAACGGGTAAAGAGAACAAGATCACCATTAAGGCCAACTCCGGCTTGTCTGAGGATGAGATTAACAAGATGGTGGCGGATGCCGAGGCCAATGCCGAAGAGGACAAGAAGCGGGTCGAGATTGTGCAGGCCCGCAATACTGCCGAGGCCATGGTGCACTCGGTTAAGAAATCTCTAGAAGAGCATGGTGATAAGGTTGAGGCCGATGAAAAAGCCAAGATTGAAGAGGCTGTTAAGGAGCTTGAGGCCGTGATGTCTGGTGAAGACAAAGACGCCATTGAGGCAAAGACCGACAACCTCATGAAGGCCTCCCAAAAGCTTGGCGAAAAGGTCTACGCTCAAAATGCACAAGACGGAGCGGGCTCGGCCGATGCATCCAACGCGTCGTCCCAGGGCGGACAGTCCGGTGGCAAGGCTGATGCCGAGGATGTTGTCGACGCCGAGTTTAAAGAAGTGAAACGCGATTGATCTGCGCTTTTTGTTCCTTGGCCCCGGCAGGTCGTCTTCAAGCCGGGGTAAAACCCATTACGCCGGGGCATGGTCCCGGCGTCTTCTATTGATAAGCCATGGCAAAACGTGATTACTACGAAGTCTTAGGAGTCGCTAAGAACGCTTCCGAGGACGAGCTTAAAAAGGCTTATCGAAAGCTCGCCATGAAGCATCACCCCGATCGTAATCCGGGGGATAAGGCGTCTGAAGATAAGTTTAAGGATGCCAAGGAGGCCTACGAAATGCTCTCGGACCCCGAGAAGCGAGCGGCCTACGACCGTTTTGGTCATGCGGGTGTTGATCCCAACGCCGGTGGTGCTGCTGGACAAGACTTCTCAGGTTTTGCAGACGCCTTTGGCGATATCTTTGGCGATATTTTTGGTGCGAGTCGAGGCAGGGCTGGCGCAGGAGGCGGTGGACGTAGCAATGTCTACCGTGGCAGCGATCTGCGGTATGCCATGGAAATTACACTTGAGCAGGCCGCGGCAGGTTTCTCCACTGAAATTCGCGTCCCAAGCTGGGAGTCTTGCACCACCTGCGAAGGAACAGGGGCCAAGCCTGGTACGAAGGCTGAAACCTGTAAGACATGCGCTGGCCAGGGACAGGTTCGTATGCAGCAGGGGTTTTTCTCGATTCAACAGACCTGCCCAAGCTGCCACGGGTCGGGTAAAACCATTCCAAATCCTTGCAAGGCCTGTGATGGTGTCGGCCGCGTTCGTAAGCAAAAGACACTTGAGGTCAAGATTCCTGCAGGAATCGACGATGGCATGCGTATTCGCTCGGCTGGAAATGGTGAGCCTGGCCTAAACGGGGGCCCTCCAGGCGACCTCTATGTTGAGATCTCGGTCAAGGTTCATCGTGTTTTTCAGCGTGATGGCGATGACCTGCATTGCGAGGTACCCGTAGGGTTTGCCCGTGCAGCGCTTGGCGGGTCGATTGATGTTCCAACCCTCAGCGGGCGTGCCAGTTTCGACCTTCCCGAGGGAACGCAAACCGGGAAAACTTTCCGGCTTCGTGGCAAGGGCATTAAGAATGTCAGGTCGGGGGTTCAGGGCGATTTATATTGCCACGTTCTTCTTGAAACCCCGGTTAAATTGTCCGATCACCAAAAGAAGATACTGAAGGATTTTGAAGAGTCATTGGAGGAGGGCGGCACCCACCATAGTCCTCACAGCAAAAGCTGGATGGAAAAGGTGAAAGAATTTTTTAATTAGGGCAGCATGCATAGCCATGCCCAGGAGTGAGCTGTTTTAGCGACTTGGCTCCGAGGCCACATTCAAGACGTTTGGAATAGCTGGAAGGCGAACAACGACGAAAAGCGTCAGGCAGGCAATCGCAGCAAGTCCCACGAGCGTAACTTGAAAGCCAATCGCCTTGACCACCGGGCCTAATAAGAATACGGCTACGCTACCCACGAAAAAAGAGATGCCTAGTCGCATGCCTGCGACTCGAGAACGCAGTCGGTCGTCAATAAATCGCACCATAATTACATCGGAAAATGGAATAGCCCCAAAGATGGCCGCCATAAAGCCAAGTCCCGCCGCATAAAAAAGCCATCCCTCGGCAAAGGCGGCAACAAGTAAGAAAAAAACCTGCAGGCTAACTACACCAAGAAAGAGTGGCCGAAGCGCAAAACGGTCGGTAAGACGCCCCATAACAACCTGGCTCACACCCGCGATGGCATAGAGAAGGGCAAGCACAAAGCCAATCTGGGCTGGACTCTCAAGGAGACCGTCAAGCTTGATCTTAAAAAGCTCAGTATTGCTGTTGGTGGTGAAGTTAAAAAGAATGGAGCTTGCGCAGGCTGCGAGCGTCATCACAATAAGTGCTCGCTTGACATCACCATTGAACACAAACGGAGTGTTTTCCGCCTGTTTATTTGCTTTGGCAGGGCTCTCTGGCTCCTGCGGGGCAAGGCGCATAAAGGCGACGCCCAAAAAAAGTGCCATGAGTCCTGGCAGTACAAAGGCAGCCCGCCAGCCCGCGAGGCTCACCGTGATGCCAGTAATAAGTGCAGCCAAGGCCACGCCAAGGTTGCCTGCTAGGTTATTCCAGCCAATTGCAGCGCCAGGTCGACTGGCATGGCGCAAAAGCATGGGAATCCCAACGGGGTGGTAAATGGAAGCGAAGATACCTAAAACAGTAAGGCTTACAGCCAGATGCCAGCTCTCGCTGCTAAGGGCGACTAAAAAGCATGAGGCTGCGGTTCCGAAGAAGAAGAGAAGCATGGACTTGCGTCGCCCCCACAAATCGCCAAGCCGGCCTGCTGGAATGGAGCCAAGACCAAACATAAGAAAGGCGCCTGTGGTGTACGGCATGAGGTCTTCCCATCGATCAACGCCAAGGTCGATGGCAATGAGTGAGACGGCAGAGGCAAAAATGAGAAGCACAAGGTGGTCCAGGGAATGGGCTGCGTTAAGCAGTAGCTGGACAGAACGACCTAATGCGCTTTGCGGTGGGGTGGGAAAGGGACCTGAAGCTGACACGCCGCCTATATTAACGGTTCTTCAGGCCCCGTGATTGACCTTGTGCTCTAGCCCCTAGCAGAGGGCTGAACAAACTGATGAGCCGGGTGACCGAAGAGTTGAGTCATCGACTGGCCCATCCATTGGCCGAGGCACTGCACCGATTCAGGAGCCAGGAGGCTAGCAAGCCCCACAAGTGCAAGCCCTAGTCCGAGGACAAAGGTTGAAAGACTCGCCCGAGAGAAGGATGGGCTGCGATAGAAAAGGGGGCGTGTTGCCATGGTGAGAGTTCTCCTTTTAAAAAGAAGAACTCTCTGTGCCTTGGCCTGAGACTCCTATCGGCCGTTAAGCCTAGCTGTTGAATTTACTGACGTGCAAGTGCTGCACGTATTTGTTCAAGCGCGGCGGGATCTTCAAGAGTTGTCATATCGCCAGGGTCACGCCCTTCCGCCATGGCCTGCATAGCCCTTCGCAGAAGCTTGCCCGAACGCGTTTTTGGAAGGAGGCTGACAAAGTGCACCCGCGATGGCCGGGCGATGGCACCGAGCTCTTTATCGACCGTCGCCATAATAACTTTCTCTTCGCTTGCGCGTCCCTCGGGGCTGCCACAGACACTGGTGTTCTTAAGCACAGCAAAGGCAAGGGGCATCTGACCTTTTAAAGAGTCGGCCACCCCAACCACCGCAACTTCAGCGACATTGGCGTGGGCCTGAATAGCCTCTTCAATCTCACGTGTACCAAGTCGATGGCCTGCCACATTAATGACATCGTCTGTACGTCCGAGAATGAAGTAATACCCGTCTTCATCACGGGTGGCGTAGTCGAAGGTGGAATAAAGAAGCTGACCAGGTACCGCAGAGAAATACGTTTTAACAAAGCGCTCGTCATCACCCCAGACCGTTTGAAGACAGCCCGGAGGCAGGGGCGGTGCAATACACAACATGCCTTTCTCGTTTGCGCCTACCTCTTGAAAGCTTGTTTCGTGAACGAGCTTGATGTCATAGCCATAGACAGGAAAGCTGGGACTGCCGTATTTGGTCTCGGTGTTCTCAATGCCGTGTTGGGCCGAGAGAATGGGCCAGCCGGTTTCGGTCTGCCAGTAGTTATCAATAATGCGTGCACCGCCCAAGGCCTCTGAAATCCATTTGGCCGTGGGTTCGTCCAAGGGCTCGCCAGCTAGGAAAAGGCGTCGAAGGGTTGAGGTGTCGCGCTCGGTCATGAACTTAGGGTCTTGTTTCTTAAGTACTCGAGCCGCGGTGGGTGAGGAAAACATAGTGCTGACCTTGTAGTCTTCAACAATCTTCCACCAAATGCCTGGGTCGGGACGAATAGGCAGGCCTTCGTAGACCACCGTAGTTGAGCCATTGATGAGTGGCGCATAGACGATATAAGAATGACCGACAACCCAGCCAATGTCGGAGGTGCAGAAGAAAACCTCGCCAGGTTTGCAGTCGTAGATATGCCGCATGGAAGCAGCAAGTGCAACCGCATAGCCACCGGTGTCACGCTGCACGCCCTTGGGTTTGCCTGTGGTGCCTGAGGTGTAAAGGATATAGCTCGGATCGGTCGCAAGCATGGGCTCGCAGGCGACGTCCACCTCCTTGTAGTCCTCGCGCAGGCTTGCATAGTCCAGGTCACGCCCGGGCTTGCTTACAAAAGGTACGAGGCCTCGATTCACCATGAGCACCTTAGCAGGGGGCGTTTGCGCGAGGTCACAGGCCGCATCAACCAGATTTTTATAGGGCACCTCTTTGCCGCCTCGCATGCCCGCGTCTGAAGAGATCATGAGTTTTGGGCGGGCGTCGTCAATGCGTGCGGCAAGCGATGGCGCTGCAAAGCCACCGAAGACCACGGAGTGAATGGCACCTATACGCGCACAAGCAAGCATTGCAAAAATAGACTCAGCAATCATGGGCATGTAAATAAGGACCCGGTCTCCTTTGCCCACCCCTAGCGATCTCATGATGGCGGCCATCGCTTGAACTTCTTGGTGAAGCTCGCGGTAGCTGAGCTCTCGCTTCTCGTTGGTCTCGGTGGAGAGGTAGACAAGGGCCAGCTGGCTGCCCCGCGTTGCAAGATGACGATCGACGGCATTGAAACAAAGGTTGGTCTCTCCACCCTCGTACCAATGTGTAAAAGGTGGACTGTCGTAGGAGAGAACGCGTTGAGCGGGTTTAAACCAGTCGATGAGTTGCGCCTGTTCAGACCAAAAGGCTTCTCGCTGCGCGAGTGAGCGCTGGTGAACGTCGGCGGTCTTGGTTTTGTTGTAAGCAGTGACCATATCTCTCTCCTCCACCCTCTAAATTATGAAAACCATGGGCTGCCGCGGGGGCAGTCGTCGTCAGCCCGATTCGAAGCTGCCTTAAGGTACGGTGACCCAGCCCTCCATAATGCGCCGAGCCGACCGGCTCATCATGGCCTTGGTGACCTGCCACTGCCCGTTGAGTTCCTTTGCCTCCGCTCCAACGCGAAGGGTTCCGGAAGGGTGTCCAAACCGAACTGCCTGGCGTGGACCTCCACCGGCTGCCTGGTTTACTAGCGTGCCTGGAATGGATGCCGCCACGCCAATGGCGACGGCGGCTGTACCCATCATGGCGTGATGCAGCTTCCCCATGGACACGGCGCGCACCAAGAGATCAACCGACGCTGCATCGATAAACCGACCGCTTGAGGCGGTGTAGCTTTGGGGCGGTGCCACAAAGGCGATTTTCGGCGTGTGCTGACGCTGGGCAGCCTCCTCAATGGTTTGAATCAGGCCCATCTGCAGGGCGCCGTAGGCTCTTAGCTTTTCAAGTCGTGCGAGTCGCTCGGGGTGGCCGTTGATGTCATCCTGAAGCTCAGTGCCGTTAAAGCCAAGGTCATGAGCACGCAGAAAGATAGTGGGGATGCCCGCATTAAGAAAGGTGGCGTCGAGCTCGGGTTCGCCGGGCGCCTTGAGCGTGTCGATAAGTTTCCCTGTCGGAAACAAAGCTCCAGAGGACTCTTCGTCGGACTCTGCTGCCGGGTCCATAAACTCAAGCTGCACCTCTGCGGCAGGAAAGGTAACACCATCGAGCTCGAAGTCACCAAGCTCTTGAACCTCACCATTCAACATGGGGACATGGCCGATAATGGTTTTACCAATGTTAGCCTGCCAGATGCGAACGATAGCCAAACCGTTCTGGGGCACACGGCCAGGGTCAACAAGACCGTTGCGAATGGCAAAAGGTCCTACAGCGGCCGATAGGTTGCCGCAGTTTCCCGACCAGTCGACAAAAGGCTTATCGATCGAGACCTGACCAAAAAGGTAGTCCACATCATGGTTAGGCTGCTGACTTTTGGAAAGGATGACCGTCTTGCTTGTGCTGGAGGTTGCGCCCCCCATCCCGTCAATTTGTTTGCCGTAAGGGTCTGGGCTTCCAATAATCCTAAGAAGCAGGGCGTCTCGCAAGGGCCCAGGCTCCCGTGCTTCAGTGGGCAGATCTTGTTGAAGAAAGAACACGCCCTTGCTTGTGCCGCCCCGCATGTAGGTGGCGGGAATTCTTCGCTGAAGTGTGCTTGAGGTCATAGTGCTAGGCTGCCGCACGTTCTTGAAGAAAGTCTTGCGCAAAGCGTTGAAGAACTCCACCCGCTTCGTAAATGGAGACCTCCTCTGCCGTATCGAGTCGACAGCGCGCCTCAATGGTGTCTTCACGACCATCACGACGATGCACGATGACCTTCAGCATGGCCTGGGGCTGACGCTCGCCAATGACATCAAAGGTCTCGGTTCCATCAAGGCCAAGAACAACTCGATTCTCGCTGGGCTTGAACTCAAGCGGCAGAACACCCATACCGACGAGGTTGGTGCGGTGAATACGTTCGAATCCTTCGGCCAGAATGACTTCAACCCCTGCAAGCCGAACGCCTTTAGCGGCCCAGTCGCGAGAGGAGCCTTGTCCGTAGTCGGCGCCTGCCACGATGATTAATGGCTGCTCACGGCTCATGTAGGTTTCAATGGCTTCCCACATGCGCATGACTTTGCCTTCGGGCTCGACCCGTGCAAGCGAACCTTGCTTCGGCTTACCGTTCTCAAGAACCATTTCGTTGATGAGCTTAGGGTTTGCAAAGGTTGCTCTCTGTGCCGTAAGGTGGTCTCCCCTATGGGTTGCGTAGGAATTAAAATCCTCCTCGGGAAGACCCATCTTGGCAAGGTATTCACCTGCTGCGCTATCGAGAAGGATGGCGTTCGAGGGCGAGAGGTGATCGGTTGTAATGTTGTCGCCAAGCAGAGCAAGTGGCCGCATGCCTGCCAGTCTTCTTGGCTTTGCCAAGGCCCCCTCCCAGTAGGGGGGGCGACGAATGTAGGTACTTTGCGCGCGCCAGTCGTAGAGCGGCTTGACTGGCTCGTTTGTCTTTTCTCGCGGCTTAAACATAAGGTCGTAGACCTTGCGGAACTGTTCGGGCCGAACATGGGTTTTCACCATGGCGTCGATGTCTTCGTCCGAGGGCCAAAGGTCTGCAAGCCGAATAGGCTGACCTTGGGCATCAAGGCCAAAACTGTCTTTCTCGATGTCAAAGCGGATGGTTCCTGCAAGGGCATAGGCGACCACCAAGGGCGGAGAGGCAAGGAAGGCCTGCTTGGCATACGGATGAATGCGGCCATCGAAGTTGCGGTTGCCTGAGAGCACAGCAGTCGCGTAGAGATCGCGTTCAACAATTTCGTTCTGAATGCTTGGGTCGAGTGCACCGCTCATGCCATTGCAGGTGGTGCATGCAAAGGCAACCACACCAAAGCCAAGTTTCTCAAGTTCAGTAAGAAGGCCCGCCTCTTCAAGGTAAAGGGCGACCGTTTTTGACCCAGGTGCAAGCGATGTCTTAACCCATGGTTGTCGTTTCAGGCCGAGCTGGTTTGCCTTACGAGCAAGTAGGCCGGCTGCAACCATATGCCTTGGATTATTGGTGTTTGTGCAGCTAGTAATGGCCGCGATAATGACGGCGCCATCGGGCATACTGCCCTGTTTTGAACCATTTGCAGAGGTCGCTTCGCTGGCAATGCCCCGCTCTGCAAGATCGCGCGTGGCAAGCCGTCGATGAGGGTTTGAGGGCCCCGCCATATTTCGAACAACGCTGGAAAGGTCGAACGAAAGCGTGCGCTCGTATACGACCTTGCTTAAGGCGTCTGCCCACAGTCCTGCCGCCTTTGCATAGGCTTCGACCAACTTAATCTGGCTTTCTTCTCGGCCAGTCAGCCTTAGGTAATCGATGGTCTTGGCGTCGATGGCAAACATGGCAGCTGTTGCGCCATACTCAGGTGCCATATTGCTAATGGTGGCGCGGTCACTTAATGAGAGGCTTGCAGAGCCTTCGCCAAAAAACTCAAGGTAGGCCGAGACCACCTTGGACTGCCGTAAAAACTCCGTAAGAGCAAGCACAATATCGGTTGCCAGAATGCCGGGCTCTGCCTTGCCAGTAAGCTCGACACCCACGATATCCGGCAGGCGCATGTAGGAGGCTCGGCCGAGCATCACGCTTTCGGCCTCGAGCCCACCAACGCCAATGGCAATAACGCCCAAGGCATCGACCATAGGAGTGTGGCTATCGGTGCCCACCAGGGTGTCTGGGTAGGCAACGCCTTGCTCGACCTGAATAACAGGGGACATGCGCTCAAGGTTGATCTGGTGAAGAATGCCATTGCCTGGCGGTATGACATCGATATTTTTAAAGGCCTTGCGAGTCCACTCAATAAAATGAAAGCGATCTTCGTTGCGCCGTTCTTCTATAGTGCGATTCTTCTCGAAAGCGTCGGGCTCAAAGCCAGCATGCTCGACGGCAAGCGAATGATCAACCACGAGCTGGGTAGGCACAACTGGATTAACGAGCGAGGGGTCACCACCCTGAGACGCAATGGCATCGCGAAGGCCAGCAAGATCCACCAGTGCGGTCTGTCCAAGAATGTCGTGACAAACCACCCGGGCGGGAAACCAGGGAAAGTCCGTATCGCGTCGTCGCTCAATAAGCTGCAATAGACTTTCGCGAAGTGCTTCGGGGGGGCAGCGGCGCACCAGATTCTCGGCCAAGACACGCGATGTGTAGGGTAGGGAATCGTAGCTTTCTGGGGTAATGGCCTCAACAGCCTCACGCGCGTCAAAGTAATGCAGGCTTGTGCCTGGCAGGGGTTTACGGTGTGCGTAGTTCATGGCTTATTGACGGTCTTGGAGTTTCACAAACGGGCGGTCCTCGGGGCCGGTGTAGTTGGCGCTTGGCCGAATAATCTTGCCGTCGATACGTTGCTCAATAATGTGAGCGCTCCATCCGCTGGTTCGGGAAATAACAAAAATAGGGGTGAACATGGCAGTTGGGATGCGCATCATGTGGTAGCTGACTGCACTGAACCAGTCGAGGTTAGGGAACATCTTTTTGATATCCCACATCACCGACTCAAGGCGATCGGCAATGGAGAACATCTTCGTGTCCCTCGCAGAGGCGGAGAGCGATCGAGCCACTTCTTTAATCACTTTATTACGTGGGTCGCTCACCGTGTAAACGGGGTGCCCAAAGCCAATGACAACCTCTTTGCTCTCCACCCGTCGACGGATATCGGCCTCGGCCTCATCCGCGCTGTCGTAACGCTTCTGAACCTCGAAGGCCACCTCGTTGGCGCCACCATGCTTGGGCCCACGTAGGGCGCCAATGGCTCCTGCAATTGCGGAATGGAAATCAGCGCCTGTGCCTGCAATAACCCGAGCGGCGAAGGTGGAGGCATTGAACTCGTGCTCGGCGTAAAGGTTCAGGGAGATATGCATGGCCTTGACCCATTCTGGCGGGGGGGTCTGACCGTGAAGGAGATTTAGGAAGTGACCACCGATGGAGTCGTCATCGGTTTCGACGTCAATGCATTTCCCGTTGTGGCTGTAGTGGTACCAGTAGAGCAGCATACTGCCGAGGCTTGCCATGAGTCGGTCGGCGATATCGCGCGCACCAGGTGCGTTGTGATCGTCTTTTTCGGGAAGGCTACAGCCTAGCGCAGAGACACCTGTGCGCATGACATCCATGGGGTGAGAGGAAGCAGGAAGCGCCTCAAGAACCGACTTAACAGATTCTGGAATTCCCCGCAAGGCTTTTAGCTTTGACTTGTAGCCTATAAGCTCTGCTTGAGTGGGGAGTTTCCCGTGAACCAGCAAGTACGCCACCTCTTCAAACTCACATGCCTCCGCAAGATCAAGAATGTCATAGCCTCTGTAGGCCAAGTCGTTTCCCGTGCGACCTACTGTGCACAGGGCCGTATTGCCGGCTTCAATGCCTGAGAGGGCAACGGATTTTTTAGGCTTGGGCTTTGTGATGCTTTCGACAACATTGGAGGACATGGGTTTGGGCTCCTTTGATTTTCTAAGTTTCGGGGAGGGGTTCGGCAGGGCTTTAGGCCTGTTGTTTAAAAAGTGCGTTAAGCCGGTTTTCGTAGTCCCAATAGTTAATGGAGTCGTAGAGCTCTTTCCGTGTCTGCATAAGGTTAACAACGCTCTGCTGAGTCCCTTCTTTACGAACGGTGCTGTATACGACTTCAGCTGCCTTGTTCATGGCACGAAAGGCCGACAAGGGATACAGCACCATAGCAACGTCAGCTGTTCGAAGCTCGTCGACGGTGTAAAGCGGTGTATCCCCAAACTCGGTAATGTTGGCAAGGACAGGGACCTTGACTGCAGCTGCAAACTCTTTGTACATCGAGAGCTCTGTCATGGCCTCAGGGAAGATCGCATCGGCACCGGCTTCTACACAACGACAGGCGCGGTCAATGGCAGCCTGTAGGCCCTCGACGGCCAAGGCATCGGTTCGCGCCATGATAAGAAAGTTTGGGTCTTGTCGCGCGTCAACGGATGCCTTCACACGGTCAACCATTTCTTGCGATGAGACGATGGCCTTACCAGGGCGATGGCCGCACCGCTTTGCCCCAACCTGGTCTTCAATATGCATGCCTGCTGCGCCAGCCTTTACCAGGGAGCGCACCGTGCGGCTGATATTAAAAGCAGAGGCCCCAAAGCCGGTGTCGACGTCCACCAATAGGGGTAGGTCGCAGACGTCGGTGATGCGACGAACATCAATCAGGACATCTTCAAGCCCGCTAATGCCGAGGTCGGGAAGCCCCAGAGAGCCTGCGGCGACCCCACCACCCGAGAGGTAGATAGCCCGAAAGCCTGCTCGCTTTGCCAGTAAGGCATGGTTAGCATTGATGGCGCCAATGATTTGTAAAGGCTGTTCGTCGCGAAGGGCTTGGCGCAGGCGGGCGCCTGCTGAGTTCTGCGTATCTGACATGTCCGACCCTTTATTCAAGTAATGAACCCCTGAGGGTATTTTTCTTATTGTGTTGGCCCAACTCTATAGCAGAGCGGGCTCTCTGGGAATTCCTGGATGCTGCAAAAGCCTTCGCAATAAACGAAGGCTTTCGTTATTTTGAGATGTGAGCCTGCTGTAAAAACTCCAGTAATTCCCTAGCCGCAGGAAGACTTGGTCCGCCAGGCGGGCAGGCAATGGAGACAGTTCGTTGAGTAGTCGCGCCCCGAATGGGAAGCATCTGAATGGGCGAGAGCTTGGCAAGTCGTAGAGCAACAACCTTGGGAAGCACCGTAATGCCAAGTCCAGCAGCAACTAGTTGGGCAAGGGCATCAAAGCCTTTGGCTCTTACACGCACTCGAAGCCTCAGCTTTTCTTGGCGTGCTAGATCGGCAAGCCAGTCCGAAATAGCGCCGCCCTCTTGTAAAAGAATAAGGTCTTGGCCAAGTAGTTCCTTGATGGCCACCGTCTTTCGCTTGAGCCAGACAGCCTGCGTAGGAACTGCGGCCACAACCTCATCCTTGTAGTATGGAAACAGGGTCAGTTCAGAGGATGAACGTGGGGTGGTAAGGATGCCGAGGTCGGCGCGGCCCTCAAGCAGAAGTTGTTCGACCTCTCGGCTTGTGTATTCCGCCATGTCAATGCGTACGCCAGAATGGGCCTTTAAGAAGCGTGCGAGGTCGTTTGGAAGCACAGCTGCAATGGAGCTCATATTGGCAATCAGGCGGACATGCCCAGAGCCCCCCTTTGAGAGGTCTTCTATTTCGACGCCCATTTGTGTCATTTCATGCTCGATAGCGTGGGCTCGAAGGGCTACAAGGCGACCAGCCTCTGTAAGCCGTGCTCCGCGGGCATGACGTTCCAGAAGACGAATACTCAGACGTTCCTCAAGTTCTTTGAGCCTTGCGCTTGCAGCCCCAAGGGCAAGGTGGGACTGGTGGGCTGCCTGGGTAATGGAGCCAGTTCGTGCGACTGCAAGAAAAAGGCGAAGGCTCTGAAGGTCAAGACGAAGTGGGTTCATGGGGCCTAGCCCGCTTGTCTCTGCAGGCACTCGAGGTAGGCCTGGGTATCGGGGGTTGTTGAGTGCCGCTGGGCGTTATAGAGCATCTCACCGAGACATTGCATGGCAAGGTGCATGGCCTCGTGCCTGTCGACCGATCGATCAATAAGCCTGTTGAGTGCCTCGCGAACCCCATGGGGCTGGTCAATGGACAGCTGCTCTTCAAGGGCTAGATGCATCGATAAATGAAGAAAGGGGTTGGTCTGTCCGTTCTCAACCGTGAATTCTTTCGTCAAGGCTTGGTCTTCATCCGAAAAAAGATTGTGGTATTCCGGATGCAGAAGGATCCATTCTTGGGCCATGAGCTCAATGGGGCTCATGGGTGCGTTACCTTGAGTCTTTCGCCAGACGTCCAGGAAGAATCGTCGGACATCGTCACGACTGGGGCTAAAGAGCATGTTTTGTTCCCGCTAGAGCTGTCTTTGGCTTGAAGTCGCAGAGATCGCTTAAGGCGCACTGAAAGCATTCGGGGCGCCTTGCCTTGCAGACATAGCGGCCATGAAGGATAAGCCAGTGATGGGCATTACGGCGGAACGCGGACGGCACATTTTTAAGAAGGCGCTTCTCGACTTCTAAAACCGTTTTCCCCTTGGCGAGCCCTGTTCGATTTGAGACTCGGAAAATGTGAGTGTCGACCGCTATGGTTTCCCAGCCAAAGGCGGTGTTCAAGACCACGTTTGCAGTCTTACGTCCCACACCAGGTAGGCTTTCTAAAGCCTCCCGATTCTCGGGCACCTGACTGTTGTGCTGGTCGATAAGAATCTGGCAGGTCTGTCTCAGGTGGCGAGCCTTCGTCTGATATAACCCAATGGTGCGAATGCAGGCGATAAGACGTTTTTCCCCTAGCGCGAGAATCGTCTCGGGGGTGTTTGCCAAGGCGAAGAGTTTCGATGTTGCGGCATTCACTGAAATGTCGGTGGCCTGCGCTGAGAGCAGCACAGCCGTCAGTAGTTCAAATGGGGACGAAAAGTTAAGCTCGGTCGTGGGGTTAGGGTTGGCTTTTGCAAGCCTTTCGAACATAACCTGCCGAGTGACCGGGTTCATTTGGGCTCGGCCTTCGAATGGGTTGGTTGCTGGCGGTCTTTGGCTCGAGCCAGTGCCGCCTTTAGCAACGCGTCTTTATCGACGGGTTGTTTTCGAAGCTTCGAGCCAGCCTTGCTTGCGTGTTCTTGCAGGCGACGTTCGCGTTGCTCGAAATGCCCTCGCGCTCGGCTAGCCTTGTCGTCGGTCCAGGGTACTGGCGTCTTAGGTAGAACCATCTGAATACAGTCCACCGGACAGCTTGGAAGGCAGAGTTCGCAGCCCGTGCAGTCGTTCTCAATAACGGCATGCATAAACTTAAAGGAGCCGGCAATGGCGTCGACCGGGCAGGCCTCAAGGCAGAGTGCACAGCCGATACACCGCTGCGCATCAATGGCGGCAAGTTTTAGCGGGCCCTCTGCCCCGCAGGCTTCATCAAGGGCCACAACGGGTCGCCCGGTTGCATGAGCGAGCTTCTTAATGCCTGGGGCGCCTCCAGGTGGGCACCGGTTAATAGCTTCGTCTTCAAGCACGATAGCCTGGGCATAAGGTAGGCAAGCCTTATAGCCACATCGCTGGCACTGGGTCTGCGGGAGCAGATTATTAATGAACTCAACTAGGCTTTGGTTCGCTACCGACATGCTTTTTAATGAACTGGGTGATGCGAGGCGCAACCACATTGCGCCACCGTCGGCCACTAAAAATACCGTAATGCCCTGCACCGGGAACCTCAAAATCTTGTTTCTTAGACTCAGGAATGCCGGAGCAAAGCTTATGTGCCGCCCGGGTCTGGCCGGGCCCGGAGATGTCGTCGAGCTCGCCTTCAATGGTAAAGAGGGCGGTCCTCTTAATATCTTGTGGGCGTACAAGCTGGCCACCGACCTTCCAGTGTCCGCAGGGCAGGGCATGCTCTTGAAAAACAATACGGATGGTGTCTAGGTAAAACTCACCGGCCAGGTCAAGCACCGCGTTGTACTCGTCGTAAAAGCGACGGTGCGCTTCGGCTCCCTCGTCATCGCCTGCAAGAAGATGCTGAAAATAGTCGTAATGGGAGTTGGCGTGTCTGCCAGGATTCATGGCTACAAAGCCCGCGTACTGAAGAAAGCCCGGATAGACGCGACGCAGGTAGCCCGGATAGCGCTGAGGCACGGAATAGATCATGTTGCGCTCAAACCAGCTCATGAGATGGTCTTTGGCGAGGTCGTTTACCGAGGTTGGGCCTTCGCGAGTGTCGATTGGCCCACCCATCATAACCATCGCTTTGGGCTGGCATGGGTCTGCTTGAGTCGCCAGTAATGACACCGCACCTAGAACCGGAACAGTGGGCTGGCATACGGAGATGACCGCGGTCTCTGGGCCTAGGGCCTTCAAGAAGTCTTGAATATAAAAAACGTAGTCGTCAAGGTGGAAAGGACCCTCGACCAGGGGCACCATCCGTGCATCTACCCAATCGGTGATGTAGACATCATGATCAGAGAGCAATGCAATGACGGTATCGCGCAGCAGGGTGGCGTGATGCCCCGACATGGGGGCAACGAGCAAGACCTGTGGCCCAGGGTTTTTCAAAGGCCCAGGTTTGCCACCCACCCTCTGTGATTTGTCGACATGCTTACGGAAGCGCAGCAGGTGACAAAAGGGCTTCGTCTCGATGCTCTCAATCTCGACGCGCATTGGCCCCGAAGGCGTGTCAACGAGATCGATGTTCCACGCAGGTTTTTCGTAGGTTTTGCCTAGGCGATGCGTGAGGTCGAGGGCTGCCGCCACACGGCGCGACATGGGCGTGTAGCTCAGTGGGCTGTAGGGATTGGTGTAGAGCTGTGAGGTGGCCTCAGCCCAGCCCGAGAGTGGCCTTAAAAAGGCGCGTTGCAGTTCATGAAGCTGATAAAGCACGTGACTCCCTTTTTTGTTTTGTTGACCTTATCAGAACAGGTCATTCACCAGTAGTTTTCGGTAGCTATCTCGCCAGGCCGGCTTGACCGTGCCGAAACGAAGCCTTTTTCTTTAAGCGCAATGCGTGTTTCTTGCACCATCTCTGGATTGCCACAGAGCATGAACTTAGAGCGCTCTTTTGACAAGGGGGTATTGCTTTTTTGTTCAAGCTCCCCAGTCTGAATGAGTTGAGGGATCCGCGCATTCAGATAACCGCTTGGCTCGCGGGTAACGGTGGGTAAGTAAATAAGTTTGTGCGCGTTGTCCTTGAACAGCTCGTTTTCAGCCAGGCTCTCAATGTGTTCACGGTAGGCAAGCTCGTTTTGAAGTCGCACGCTGTGGACGAGAACAATGCGATCAAAGGAATCCCAGGTCAGGGGATCGGCAAGTATGGATAAGTAGGGGGCAAGCCCGGTGCCCGATGCTAATAGAAAAAGGTCTCCCTGCAAGGCAAAACGCTCAAGCGTCAGAAACCCATGATTCTGTCGCTCCATAAAAAGTGTGCCGCCCGGCTGAAGATCTTTAAGCCTGCTGGTGAAGGCGCCGTCAGGTACGACAATGGAGTAGTACTCAAGAAAATCATCGTAAGGCCCAGAAACGATGGAGTAGGCCCGCCAGACGGAAGGAGGCGCATCGTCTGCCTCGGCAAGCCCAAGCCTTGCAAATTGCCCTGCCTGGAAGCGAAACCAGTCGGGACGCTCGGTACGGAAGGAAAAAAGGTGATCGGTCCAGCGCCAAACTTGGGTGACTTTGACGGCGCTGTATTTGCCGCTATCGCTCAAGAAACTGGCGCTTCTCTTTAACCTTGGCCCATTCGTCGGCGTCCTCGGGGTGGGGCTCGAGTCGGGTAATGCTGGGCCAGACAGCGGAGAGTTCGGCATTGAGTTCAATAAATGCCTTTTGGTCGTCGGGGACATCCTCTTCCGCGAAGATGGCATTCACGGGGCATTCTGGAATGCACACAGCACAGTCGATGCACTCTTCAGGGTCAATGACCAAAAAGTTGGGCCCCTTGCGGAAACAGTCAACAGGGCAGACATCGACGCAGTCGGTGTAACGGCATCGAATACAGGACTCGGTAACAACGTGGGTCATGGCAATAGGCGATTGAGAAAGAGTGGGAAAAGGACGCTCGGTAATTAGAGAAATTGCAGAATTCGTGACACTATAAAAAAAGTGTAACGCCAAAGTGCGTAAGTTTCTAAGAACCCTTAAGAGTAGACGTGATTCAACAGACGCTGCCTGACGTAAACCCGGCCTAGGTCATGGACAATTACAAAAGTAGAGAGAAAATCCTTTCCCGCATTCGTGCCTCTCAGGGGCACTCCAGCGGTAGTCGGCAGCGAGAAGTGGGAGCAGCCCAGGCCTATCTGGCTTACCACCCCGTTGGGCCTCAGCCCGTGGTGGATGGTGACCTTGCGGCACGATTTGAGGCGCAGTCGCGACGGCTTTCAGCCTCCGTGGCCCGGCTTGATTCCATCGCCTCGGTGCCCTCGGAGGTGGCCCGTTACCTCCGTTCCGAGGGGCTTGCCTCCCGCGCCATTTGTTGGGAGCAGTTTCAGGCTCTGAACTGGACAGAACAGGGTCTCGATGTTGAGGCCCGACCGCCTGTACGCGATGAACCGGAGCCCGATCTGGTGGGCATTACTGGCTGCTTCGCGGCCATTGCCGAGACGGGCACGCTTGCCATGGTCTCTGGCCCAAGAACCCCTGCCTCCATGACTCTTCTGCCCGAAACCCATATTGCACTGGTTCCCGCCTCGCGCATTGTTCCCCACATGGAAACGGTATTTGGGATGTTGCGAAAAGAGCTCGATCGTCTGCCTAGGGCGCTCAACTTTATTTCGGGCCCTTCAAGAACGGCTGACATCGAGCAGACACTTGTTCTCGGCGCCCATGGACCCTACAGGGTGCACATCATTATTTTGGAGAGTGACTGATGCCGCTGCCTCGCTTATTAATTACCCGACGTGTCTACGTTGATGTCCTTGAGAGCCTCTCGGGTGTTTTTGAGATTCAACACAATCAAGACAAAGACGAGCCGCTGTCCAAGTCTGAGCTCATGCGAAGGCTTGCGGACAAAGAGTATTTGCTGTCGACGGTGGTTGACCGAATTGACGAGGATGTTCTTGCGGCCGCACCTCGCCTCAAGTGCATCGCCACCGGCGCTGTGGGCACGAACAACATTGACCTTAAAGCCTGCGCTGCTCGTGGTATTTCTGTTACCAACACCCCCGATGTCTTAACCGAAACCACCGCCGATTTTGCCTGGACCTTGCTTATGGCCACAGCGCGAAGGCTCACCGAGGCTGAGCAATACCTACGCCAGGGTCAGTGGAAGGGCTGGTCATTTGACCAGCTTGCCGGTGTTGATGTTTATGGGTCTACTCTGGGTATTTTAGGAATGGGTCGCATTGGCTCTGCTATTGCCCGCAGGGCACATGGCTTTGGTATGCCCGTGCAGTATCACAATCGTCGCCCCGCGGCCGACTCGGCCGGCGCACGTTACGTGGATAAAGAGACGTTATTCAGGGAGTCTGACTTCGTGGTGCTCGTGGTGCCTTATTCCCCGGAGACGCACCATATTGTGGCTGCCAAGGAATTGGCGCTGATGAAAAAATCCGCCTGCCTTATTAATATCGCCCGGGGGGGAGTGGTTGATGACAAGGCCCTGGTTCAGGCGCTTGGCAACGGAACCATTCGAGCAGCGGGTCTGGACGTGTTTGAGGGCGAGCCCGCCCTCGACCCAGGCTTTCTGCCCTTAAGTAATGTCGTGCTCACGCCACATATTGCCAGCTCCACTCGAGCAACTCGTGGCGCAATGATGCAGCTGGCGGCCGATAACCTTCTTGCCCATGTTCACGGACGCCCCTTGCTAACCCAGGTTTCTTAGCTTTTTGGGGTATACTCTGGCCTCCTTGCTACACCGGTCTTTATTTTGAGATGTCTAAAGTAAGCTCCTGACTTTTCAAGACTTATTTCAGATTTTCCCCGGGTAGCTTTAACCATGAGGCGAAAGGAGTGCGCACAATGCGGCACTACGAAGTAATTTTTATTGTTCACCCCGATCAAAGCGAGCAGGTTCCTGCCATGATCGAGCGATATTCAGCAACCGTTACCGGTCAGGGTGGTAAGGTCCATCGTCTTGAAGACTGGGGACGTCGACAGCTTGCTTACCCTATTCAGAAAATGGCAAAAGCCCACTACGTTCTTATGAACATTGAGTGCGGCCAAGCCGAACTGGCCGAGCTTGAGCATGCCTTCCGATTTAACGACGCGGTGCTAAGGCACCTGGTTGTAAGCATGAAGAAGGCAGAAACCGAGGCCTCCCCAATGATCAAAATCATTCAGCGGGAAGAGTCTCGAAAGCTTACGTCCGAGTCGCCGGTCGCTGCTCAAGTTCCAGCCTAAACATTCGCAGCGGCATTAGCCTTGCTAAGAATGGCGTCTGCCCTCTCTGTTGGAGCCGATCATGAACCCCAACGTTCGAGCAAATCAGCTCATTCTTATGGGGCGTCTGCATGAGCGACAAGAGCTTCGTGTCCTTCCAACCGGCATGCCCGTTTTTGACTGCATCCTCTGGCATGAGTCCGACGTTACCGAAGCTCATGCAACGCGCTCGCTTGGTTTTTTGTTGTCTGCGCGAGCCGTTGGCCCAGTGGCTGAGCGTATGGCTCGGCTTCAAACAGGCACATCCATTCGGGCTTGGGGCTTTGTTGCTCCGCGTCGCCAAGCAAAGGCTGAGTCTGCTGAGCAGGCCCGTGTCGCGTCCAGCTTAATCTTCACAATTAACGAATTCACCCTTGGAGAATAAACAATGGCCTTTATGAAGAAATCTTTCGACAAAAAGAAGCCCCGTCGTCCAGCCCAGTCTGCTCTTTTCAAGCGTAAGCGTGTTTGTCGCTTTACTGCTGATAAGGTCGAGACCATTGACTACAAAGATATCGATACGCTTCGTGACTTTGTCACAGAGACGGGCAAGATCATCCCGGCCCGCATCACGGGTACGAGCGCGCGCTATCAGCGCCAGCTCACCACGGCAATTAAGCGGGCTCGTTTCCTGGCCCTTATTGCCTTTACCGATAACCAATAAGCATTCAGAAGGGTCTGATCATGCAAGTAATACTTCTTGATAAAGTCGCAAACCTTGGCCACTTGGGCGAGGTGGTGCGCGTTAAGGACGGCTACGCCCGAAACTTTCTCATTCCTCAGGGCATGGCTCGTCGAGCGACTCAGCAGGCGATCGCTGAGTTTGAGGCTCGTCGCGTGGAGCTCGAGCGTCTTGCGGCTGAAAAGCTCTCAGCCGCCAAATCGCTTTGTACCAAGCTTGAAGGCCTAGTGGTCGAGATTCGCCAAAAGGCCGGCGTGGATGGTCGCTTGTTTGGTTCGGTCACAAATGCTGACATTGCCGATGCCCTAAAGGTAAAGGGGCTTGAGGTGGCCAAGGCTCAGGTGCGGATGCCCAATGGTCCTATGAAGGCCATTGGTGAGGCACAGTTCGAGGTCGCACCTCATACTGACGCGGTCGCCACTATAACGGTTCGAGTCATTGGAGAAGCCGTATAACTGAGGATGACCTCCCACTTCGATTACCACCGCATTCGGCCCAGGCCGAAGCGGCGGTACTGGGAGGATTGTTGCTCGATAACGGCGCATGGGATCGCATTGGCGATCTTCTCTCCGCCCAACACTTTTATCGTTCTGACCATCGCCTCATTTATGAGGCTATTTCAAAACTCGTTGAGCTTGCACGTCCGGCGGACGTTGTCACAGTCTTTGAGTACCTTCAGCAGCTCGGTCAGGCCGAAGAGGCTGGTGGTCTTGCCTATTTAAACAAGCTTGCTCAAGACGCCTCATCGGCGGTCAATATCCGCCGCTATGCCGAGATTATTCGAGATCGGGCAGTGCTTCGTCAGCTGGTTACGGTAAGCGATGAAATTGCAACGACTGCGCTGAACCCCGAGGGGCGGGAGACACGTCAGATACTGGATGAGGCTGAGACGAAGATTTTTCGTATTGGTGAAGAGGGCTCACGTGGCAGACAGGGTGTCGCCTTGTTCGATGATCTTTTAAAGTCCGTTGCCCGGCGAATCGATGAGCTTGCGAATAATCCCAATCCATCCGACGTAACGGGGGTTCCAACAGGCTTTGTCGACCTCGACCAAAAAACTGCGGGCATGCATGGTGGCGATTTAATTATTGTGGCAGGTCGCCCAAGTATGGGTAAGACATCGTTTGCCTTAAACGTTGGCGAGCATGTTGCCATCGATCAAGGCCTTCCCATTATTGTGTTCAGTATGGAAATGGGTGCCGAGCAGCTGGCCCTTCGTATGCTTTGTTCCACGGGCCGGATTGATGCGCAGAGGCTGCGCACGGGCAGGCTTGCCGATGACGATTGGGACAAGCTTACCCATTCGCTGGAACGCATGAAGGGTGTGCCTGTTTACATTGACGAGACGCCGGCCTTGAATCCGCTCGAGCTTCGCTCGCGCGCGCGGCGAGTGGCGCGTCAGTCGGGCGGCTTAAAGCTCATTATCGTGGACTACATTCAGCTCATGAGCGCTTCAAGTTCTGGCGAGAACCGAACCACTGAAATTTCTGAAATCACCCGTTCTTTAAAAAGCCTTGCAAAAGAACTCGACTGCCCAGTGATTGCACTTTCGCAGCTAAACCGAACGGTCGAACAACGGACCGACAAGCGGCCCGTCATGAGCGACCTTCGCGAATCGGGTGCCATCGAGCAAGACGCCGATGTCATCCTTTTCATTTACCGCGACGAGGTTTACCGGCCCGACAGTCCCGACAAGGGTGTTGCCGAAATCATTATTGGTAAACAGCGAAACGGTCCCATTGGGACCGTACGCCTTACTTTCTTGGGTTCCTATACAAAGTTCGAGAACCACGCCGCCCCACCGCCTACCCAATACGGTGGGGGAGCCTTTTAGCGAAGACGCTTTGACTGAAGACCTGCTATCGAAGGACTAAAACAGGTAGCTTGGTCATCGATAGAACTTTCTGTGTTTCGCTGCCTAGCATCACTCGGGCAATGCCAGTTCGGGCATGGGAGGCCATGGCCACCAGGTCGCACTGATAGTCATCGATGGCTTTCACAATCGCCTCTGCGGGAAAGTCGCTCACCACATAGTGCACGGCACACTTTACATCGGCCGCGGCACAAGCCTTTTCAACCTCGGCGAGGTAGCCGGTTGCAACCTTCGTAGATCGAGCCTCTTGCTCTTCGGGTGGAATGAAGTCTGCAGGAATGTACTCGTTGTAATAGGCGTAACGGAACTCGGGGACAACGTGAAAGCCCGTCACCTTGGCTCCCATTTCTTTGGCCATCCCGACAGCCTTGTGCATAGCTTGCTTCGATAGATCGGACCCGTCGATGGGTACTAATATGTGTTTAAACATGGCGGTCATCCTTTGAGTGTGAAAGTGTCAGCTGTATTTGGTTTGTAGGTAAGTCTCGTTGGGTTTTATCTGTAAGAGCTTGATCTGGCGCAATTCCTCACCAGCTTCCTGTGTTGGGCATGCTCTGCCAGGGCTCGGCAGGTGCTAGGGGCTCGCCTTTTTGTAGAAGTTCAATGGAAATGTTGTCGGGTGAGCGAATAAATGCCATGTAGCCGTCACGAGGGGGCCGAAGAATCGTGACGCCATGGTTGGCCAGGGCTTGGCATTTTTCGTAGATGTTGTCGACTGCAAATGCAACATGGCCAAAGTTGCGGCCGCCCTGATAGTCTTCGGGGTCCCAGT
>Ga0181606_10000838_pt1 | contig 26179 bp, 23 predicted proteins | sample 041ome_10_FD_132994 | JGI IMG/M metagenome (GOLD analysis project Ga0181606, IMG submission 132994) | Coastal salt marsh microbial communities from the Groves Creek Marsh, Skidaway Island, Georgia - 041412US metaG (megahit assembly) | ecosystem: Environmental > Aquatic > Marine > Intertidal... | reverse complement strand
AGAATTCCAGTTGTATCTGAAAGTCAGTAAAGCTTTCTTTGGTGACAAGGTGACTGACACCGGAAGACGAGTCAGCAACAAACTCACCATTTTCGATACGCCAGTTGGCATCCCCTACCCTGTCCCATGCAGCAAAGCTGACAGACATGTCGGTCCAGTTCGCTTCCTCCATAGACACACAAGAAGAAAGTAAAAGCATAATGAAACCAAAAAGTGTGATTTGTATTTTATTTTTTATGTTAAGCATTTATTTCTCCAGTTTATTTTTAAAATTATTTTTTTTAAAACGACCTACAAAATTTCCCTAAACAATGATCAATAACTTTGTTCGCTATTTAGTTACTAAAGGCTCTATTACATTCTATTAATGCCATGCCACTAATCATATTTAACTTTCAATTTTTTCAATACAGGACTCTTAGACACAAGATTTACCCGCCTTTCTTTAGACCATAGCAACCATTATTATAGATTTGATAAATTCGCTCTCGCTATATCCCTTTATTTATTCCACGAGTTTTCCCATAGTGGTATGCCACTGTCAAGCGCTCACGCTCCCATAACTACTTCTGCCTATGAAAAACCAGGTCCGAACAAAACCCGATGGCATATTGAGACGGAATGTCATTGGTCGGTATAGGCTGATATTGGCCCAATATCGGCGTACAAGATGCATTTTTGAGTACCTGCATAAAACCGGAAGCCTTGAAAAACGCTTCCAGATCCTGAGCACCTGGCACATTGACAGGAATCCTGCTTGAATAATAATTTTGTAATGTGACAAAGCTTCCCTTTTCACAAACCGGTATTCGGGAAAGTACCACGTAGCATGTTTCAGGACTAATCGCATTTTTTATAATTTCGCGCCAACTTTCAAAGTATTGCAGAGAAGAACCAAAATAAACCAGGTCAGATTCCTGGGCTGGCATTTCGCTGGAAAATTTTAATTCGGGATAAGTGGATGAAAGACCCAGTTGATCGGCAAGCTTAATCGCCGCCTCAAGCTCTACTACCTGATAGTCCAGAGCTATCTGATCAGAAAGCACTTTCTTTAACCAAATATAGGTAGCGCCAATGCCTCCCCCTATATCCAGGACTCTCAAAGGGGCTTCATGATTCATCCCGGCCAAAACAGTAGCCAGGTTTTGATCCAAAGGTAAGAGTGAAGACCAGGAAGATTTTTCAATATCCCTGATCAGGCTCTTTTGTGACTCAAGCCACTGTTCACTCTCAAACCCCAGGTCGCTTTTTTTTGCTTCCTGGAATGAGTTGTAGAAGCCTTCATAAACATACATAAATTTTTCCTGCGCTGGTCGTTGATTCAGAGCGCCTTTCCCCGGCTAATGGTGTATTTTATTGGTGCACTCACCAGAACCAGAAATGTAATTGCTGTTTTTCTTGAAATCCCTATATCAGAACGCCAGACCGAACGAAGAATTTCCAAAGGCAATCTTGCTACTGGAAAATATTTATCAAAAAACCCGGCATTGTCTACCATATCGGTTCTGTGTCTTCTAATCCTGTCCTGGTAATTTTCGCTATAGTAATAACGTCGTAACCTGTCACCACAAGGTAATACAGCAATGCAGCCTTTAATCGACATCTCTAAAATCATTATCAAGTCAGTCCCGACAAAGGGCGCCAGAACGCGCACTGATCTAAAATCCTGTGTTTTTCCTAACCCATAGAAAGCTTCACATTTACTCCACAGGGCCAATAGACTTCGAGTGATAACTTCACATCCCCTGGTATCAAACAAACTCAGGAACTTATCTTCCAGCACCAGACCTTTTTCATTAACCCAACGGGTTGGTGCACAAGCCAGCACTACATCATGTTGCTGTGTCAGAACTTGCATGGCACAACCAAGTAAAGTTGGAGGTAAAATTTCATGCCCTCTGGCAAACATGAAATATTCTGATTCAGCAAGATCCAGCACACGTTGATGATTTTTCAAACTACCCAGATTTTTTTCATTTCTTGAATACTGAATTCTGTCATCACGTGCTTCATACTCGCGACATATGGTTTCGGTTTCATCGGTAGAACAATCATCACTCACTACAACAATAAAATCCTGCCAGTCCTGATCTAAAATCGAGTCCAGCATCTGCCGAAGAAATTCTGCATTGTTATAAACAGGTAGTCCTATGGTGATTTTGGGGTGGAGGGTCATAGTATAGACATCAGAGTAGCTTCTATATTTACCTGGATCTGGAGTTTTAAAACATTACGTCAGTTCAGATGAATGTGCGTGATTTCTTATCCCTTTTAGCAGCTTCATGGTATCGGCAATGGCTTCTTCAATACTAGCGCTGGTCTTGAAGCCCTTCTCTCCAAACCGGGCATTAAGTACTTCGTAGGATAACTGGTTCATTATTTGGGTATCGACAAATTCAATTTTTGGATTGGGAATATGGCTTTTGATTGCTTCAATAATGTCATTCACCGTGAAATTATCCGTCAATACATTATAAACCTGGCGATCGAATAATTGATTGTTAATTATAAATGCAAATGCCCGCATCGCGTCTTCCAATGCCAGGTAAGGTCTTTTCTGATGCAAGGCAGTAGTCCAGACAGTGATTGGCTGGTTCATCACAGCTTGCCAGCAAAATTTATTGACTGCAGTGTGAAAGCGAATGCCAGGAGAAACACCACAAATTGTACCGAACCTGCAAATAACAAATTCCAGGGCACTTTGTTCACCCAGCTCCTGAAGCAGTGCTTCTTCTTTCAATTTACATTCAGCATAAGGACTTTGCGGCTTCAACTCATCACTGCTACAAAATTCATCAATGGTTTCTTCCTGAGTGCCGTAAACACTGGTGGACGATAAATGAATCATTTTGGCGCCCGTTGCCAGGCAAGCATGGGCTACCGCTTTCGTACCTTCGAAATTATTACGTTCTACTTCTTCACCATTATTAAAACTAGACGCTGCATCAGTAATAGCCGCTAAATGGATAACCACGTCAGCATTTTCAAATAATGGCCGTAAGTCATCAGTGGTAACGTCCATCTCAAAAAATGTATAAAGCCCGTCATCAGGAAGGTTAAACAAAGACGGAAAGCGTTGAGTCAGCAAATTATCAATAAGTACAATTTCGCAATGTTGATCTTCCTGCGCCAGTGCTGCGGGTAATGATCTCAATAACAAAGATCCAATATGGCCTAATGCTCCTGTAATAACGATCCTCATTTGCGCAAGTACCTGTCTAATTTTCCATTAAAAAATTCACGGGTTTTTTCCAGGCCGCTAATAAGATCATCGCCGCATTTCCAGCCAGTTAATACCGATTTAAGTTTTGCATTGCTCAGTACCGCATCGCCTATTTCTGTTTTCTGGCGCATTTCAGGCCAGGCTATCTGTTCGACGCTTCCTTTACCAATAATCTCTACCGTGCGCCTGGCTATATCAATGACGCTGACATGTTCGTCGCTGACAACAAAATAGACCTGCCCTATAGTCTGATCACTTTGACCTACCTGCAAAATAGTTCTCGCTACATCTTCAACAAAAATCACATTGCGCAGCTGATTGCCCTCACCATAGACAGTGATAGGCTTGTCCTGTAGTGCCAGGCCGATGAAAAAATTATTAAAGGTAAATTCCGGGCTGTGAATACTTGCCCTTGGTCCATAAACATTGGAAAGACGCAGAACCGTGGTTTTCAACTGATAGGCATTTGCGTAAATAAGCGCATATTTTTCCGACACTGATTTATTCGCGGAATAGATATCCGTGGGGAACTCGGGATGTTTTTCATCTGCCGGCTGATATTCGAGCCTGCCCAGTTGCGTGGATGTACCAAGATGAATAAAACGGGCATCACTGTTAAAACGACGCATCGCTTCAAGAATATTTATCATGCCGCGATTATTAACATCCTGATCCAGCCATGGCTCGCGCATAGAGAAAGAATGCGACGTTGATGCTGCACAATTAATAATCAGGTGATGGCCAAGAATGACTTCGCATAGCCGGTCAAAATTCAGAATATCGTTTACACAAAGACCTACTTTTTCCTTGAAGTCCTCTATGTTGTGCATATTGCCGCCAGAATGAGGATCGAGACAATCATAGAGAGTCACTTGTGCTCCGGATTCCACACACAGACGGGCAAGATTACTGCCGATAAAACCCAGTCCACCTGTAATCAGGATTTTTTGTCCCTGCAAGTCTAATGTGTTTTCGATATCCGTCATTGCTCTCGTATCCCTTTCATACCAACTACTTCATACCATTTTTTGCTTTTCGAATCAGACACCCAGAATTGTATGGATGCCCTCACATATTCTGTCTATCTGCCCGGTGGTCAAATTTGCAGCCCCCGGAAGGTTGATGCCACGTTCGGAGATGTCATACGCATTGACGTTAATACTTTCATATTTATCGCGAGCCCCCGGATAGGCAGGCAAGGCTGACAGTGGATAGAAGAAAGGTCTGGCGGGCACACCCAGCTTGTCCAGCTTCTCGATAGCTTCCATTTTAGTAATGCTATGGGATTTACCAAACACCAGAGAGGATATCCAGGCACCATTAACGCCCCCTTCAGGTTCCGGATTCATGCTGATATCTTCAATATCCACCAGGCGCTCCCGGTACATATTCAGTTGTTCGCGTTTTTTCCCGACCAATTCATCAATTCGTTGAAACTGGGCATACGCCAAAGCCGCCTGCACATTGAATGGCATATATTTAAAAGTCACTTCTTCATTAAAATACATCGGTCCGCCAGGTCTTCTGCCATGGTCTCGCAAAACACTGCAACGTTCATATAATGCCTTGTCATCCAGCAACAACATTCCGCCTTCTCCACAGGTCATGGTCTTGGTGCGATGAAAACTGAATACTGATCCGATACCGAACTTGCCTGCTCGAGTCCCCTTATATACAGAACCCAAAGATTCAGCTGAATCTTCAATTAGCGTAATGGAATGTTTTTCTGCTATTGCTGTCAGTGCATCCATATCTGGCATATTGCCAAACAGATCTACAACAATCATGGCCTTGGTACGCGGCGTAATCATTTTTTCCACCGCTGCCGGATCAAGACACCAGTTTTCCCGGTCAATATCACAAAAAACCGGTGTCGCCCCCTGATAGGTTACACCGGCCCCTGAAGCTATCCAGGTACATTCAGGAAGAATGACCTCATCTCCTGGACCAATATCAAGACCAGCCAGCAGCAGGTGGATTGCAGTAGTACAGTTAGGCGTCATCAGCCCATACTTTCTATCATGATAGTCTGCAAATTCTTGCTGAAATTTTTCGCAATAATCATAGGCATGCTCATACCAGCCGTTGCGCATGGCATCTTCGACAACACTGATTTCATGCTCGGTAATCCACGGTCCTGCCATATGAATTTTATCTGACATTTCTACTGCACCTTCACTTCAGTTCTATTATTTGCCAGTACCTATTTACCAGCATCGATTATGCAAGGGGACTGGCCGGAACCCCGACCACAGTTTCTCCTGCAACCACATCTTTTCTCACCAGACTACCAGCACCTATAACGGCATTCTCGCCAATACTTACTCTCGGCAAGACTGTTGCACCGGCACCAACCCAGGCATATTTACCCAGATTAATCAGCCCGCAAAGTGTTGCACCTGGTGCAAGTTCCACGCCTTCCGCCAGCTTACATTCATGATCCACACTGGCCATCGTATTAACAATACATTGCCTGCCCAAATGTGCTTCGACACCAACATAGGCACCGGCCATGATCTGACATCCCTCACCAATAACGGCATTCGCTTCAATAATTGCACTGGAATGAATAGCCTGCAACGGCTTCATCCCCAGCTTGCTTAATTTATCGTGTAACTGGCAACGCACCAAACCGTGGGGATTTCCGATAGTGATGCAAAAACCGGTATTTGACAGGCTGGATTGATGCTCAGCTAGCCAGGCATCAATTTCCTCGGTACCGCGACAACACTGAATATCTGAAAATGGCGATTGTAGGTTGGGCGTGTCATCAAATACTGCAATAACCCTGATACCCTGTTGTTCCAGTATTGGTCGTACAACTTTTGCCTGGCCCGTACCACCATAAAGAACAGCTACTTTTATATCACCGTTATTCTGCATCATGACTGAGAAACCTGTTTACCTGCTCAATTACGCTATCAATTTTTTCCCCCAGTTCAGGATACAGTGGCAATGACAGAATTTCATTCACCGCCTTTTCTGTTTCCGGCAGCATGGCATCCGGATTCGCATAGGCAGGCTGTTTGTGCACTGGTACCGGATAATGCACCGTAGCACCAACACCAGCATCGTTCAGAAACTTCAACAAGCCATCACGCTGCTTTGTTCTTAACACATAAAGATGAAACACATGCCGGTTACCCGCCAACTCCTGAGGATGCATAACACCGCTGATGCTGTACTGATACAGTGCCGCCAGTTTTCGGCGCGCACTATTAAAGTCATCAAGGTGTCTGAGCTTTACGCGCAGGATTGCTGCCTGCAATTCATCAAGTCGGCTGTTTATGCCGTGTCTGGCACTATTAAAACGCTCAATCCAGCCATATTGGCGCAATTGAGTAATTTGCCTTGCCAGCTCTTCATCACTGGTCAGCACCGCCCCCCCATCACCAAGCGCCCCGAGGTTCTTGGTAGGATAGAAACTGAAGCAGGCAGCATCACCAAAGCTGCCTACTTTTTTGCAATTAATTTGCGCACCAACTGCCTGGGCACAATCTTCTATCACTTTAAGTCCATTGCGCCGGGCAATATCCAGCAAGGCTGCCATATCTGCAGGATGGCCATACAGATGCACCGGAATAATCGCCCTGGTGCGTTCTGTAATCAGCGCTTCAACACTGACTGGATCGATAGTAAATGTGAGTGGATTAATATCAGCAAAAACTGGTGTGAGGCCGGCCGATACAATGGCTGAAACCGTGGCAGTTGCCGTGTGAGAAACAGTGATGACCTCGTCGCCAGGGTCAAACCCGAAAGCCATCAGGGCTAACTGTACTGCATCCGTGCCATTGCCGACGCCAACACAATGTTCGACTTCACAATAAGCAGCGAACTCTGTTTCAAAGGTACTGACTTCTTTACCCAGAATATAATAGCCATCATGCAAGGTAGTGCTGACAGCGGCATCTATTTCGGCCTGCAGCGCCAGGTACTGCGCACGTGGATCGCTGCAAAGGATCATCAGGTTATTTTGACCTCGGGAACATACACAATCCACTTGCCACCATGCTTGTTATACCCCTCTTCCTTGGCCATGATTTCTTTTGAATGATTCCAGGCAAATAACAGGGTGTAATCAGGATAGTCGGCAAGAAAGTCTTCATAAGGCTTGACCGGAATATGTGATCCTGGACTGAATTTACCTTGCTTAAGTGGCGTGGTGTCACAGATATAGTCAATTAAATCTGGACCAATGCCACAATAATTGGTGACCGTGGTACTTTTTGAAGTTGCCCCATAGGCAACAACAGGTTTACCGGTCTCTGCTTTTATCTTTTCTAATATGGCGACCAGATCAGTACGTGATTTCTCTATGCGCTTGCGTAATTCATCGTAGGTGTTAGCTTGATCCAGTCCTAACTGCTGTTCTTTCTGCAACTGCCTGGCAACATTTTCAGAAATTGGGTGACTGCCCTTTTTGGCGATGTAATAGCGCATCGAACCACCATGAGTTGACAAGTGTTCAACATCGAATACTTCCATATTGTGCATTGCAGCCAATTTACTCACTGACATGACGGAAAAGAAAAATACATGCTCATCATAAATCTGGTCATATGAAACTTTTTCAACAATATCGCCTAAATATGGGTCTTCATAAATAAATACACCGGTGGGTTTAAGCAGTGTCTCAATGCCTGCGAATACAGAATGCAAGTAAGGAATGTGGCAAATCACATTGGCTGAAGTAATCGTGTCGGCATGACCATAGTCTGCAATGATCTGAGCGGCAAGAGCTTCATCAAAAAAACTTGAAATGGTATTCACGCCATTATCGGATGCGACCTGGGCAACATTGGCTGATGGTTCAACGCCAAGATGACGAATACCAGCCTGTGCAATATTCTTCAGCATGATGCCGTCATTACTGCCAATTTCAACTGCAAAGGGATCATCTGAAATCAGGAATTCAGCCTGCAATTTTTCAGCAAACTCCGCAAAATGATTACGCATCCCGCTAGACAGCGAAGAAAAGAATGCATATTCATCATGAAACATCATTTCCCTGGCAGGCTGATCAATCAACTGTACCATGTTGCAATGTTCGCAAAACCCGGTTGCTAATCCGAAAAAATATTCGTCACTAAAATCTTTTTCAGCCAGGAAGCCATTAGCAATTGGCATATCACCAAAAGAAATAAAAGGTTCAAAATTCTTGTCACAAATTCTGCATGTCGTCATTATTTTTCTCTGCACCCTGAAAATAACCAGTTCTATTAATCAATATAAAAAGTAACCAGGCAATCATATCACCCAGCAATACAATAATTCTGAATCCAGCCAACAAAATTAATGCCTGTGTCTGTAAAATTGAAAAATCTGTTAACTGTGTCATAACAAATTCAAAAACACCAATCCCCTGAGGAGTGAAAATACTGATAAAACCTATGACATAGGCAAACAGGTAATTTGCAAAAAAACTCAACAGAGACTGGTCCACCATCACCCCTTCGAAACCATGCAGATAAAAAATAAAGCTGCCAGCGGCGATACACCAAAATATCAGGCCCGTAACAGTGATTTCCACATAGCCATGTACTTTCAAAACAAAGGGCTTGTGCCGAAAATAAATCGCTATCGGAATCAGCACAAATATTCCTGCCAGCATCAGCATAGCAAGCTCATCGTAAATATACGCTGAGCCTCTAAGCAGAAGAATAATGGATGAGATCAAGGCTGCCAGCATTACCGTCCAGAAATTTTCATAAACGACCAGGATGCCTATTCTGGTTTTTTCCAGGCCCAGAGAATTCAAGTCATATGCCCTGGCAAAAGTTTGCCAGACACCTCCGGGCAGGTATTTTGCTGGAATTCTATTGAGATAAATGGAAAGCACTTTTCGGTATTGAATTCGCTCACCAGTATTGTTAATAATCTGGCTGGCAAACAGGGCACTGACAAGAACGCCAAACGGCCAAAGCAAGAGAGCGGGTAGAATGAAACGGACATTTGCCTTGAGGAATAGCTGACTGATTGCTTCCCCTTCCATGACCACGGCATAGATGAGATAGCCCAGGCAAAGGATGAGAAATACAGCATGCAAGACTTTCAGGACTGCTTTTAGAATTGCTTTCATGATTGCAGATGCCTGGCCGTGATCAATAGCCTTGCGCCTTGCCATTGCAAGCTCCTGGTGACGCTGAAACTATTCATAATTATTGGGAGCTTCCTTATCACTGCTTACAGATACATCACCATATTGTTATAAGCCATGCCCTGCAGGTACTTTGAGCAACGTTGTGGAACCATGTGTAACGGACGGATAAGTTCGGCTACTTTATTTTTATGCACAGGATCAAATTTGAATTCAATGACTTTTTTTGACCAGCCCAATGGGCTGTGCTCAAATAATCGAGCCAGATCACTTACATGATAAAAATTGATATCACTGTCAATCGTAATCCTTATATTGTCCATATCCTCAAAATATTTTCTTTTATAGTTTACATGGAGCGCAGGAAATATTTCGTAGCCAAGATTGCTTTCTATCAAACCCAGCTTGACAAACTGCTCCATGGAAGAGGATTTTAAATATCCTATATCACGACTAAGTAATTGATCCTTGAGGTGAGCAAGCGAAATTGATTCCTTGTAACCAAGACGCCCTTCCCTGACTTTTTTTTCCAGCTTGATACCCTGCACTTCCAAATTATTCTTGTTACCGGGAAAAGAGTACCAACGCATCCTAAACTTTTCCCGTGCTGGCAAGCCGGCAATATTGTCTCTCACTGACCGGAACTTCACATCATCGAAATACAGGCTATTAATGATTCTTTCAGGGTAGGCTTCGTGCATGGCAGTCCTGGTCCAAAGCCAGGCATAAAATTCTGCCAGTTTAATGTCATTTACAACAAATTTTATTTCATAACGATGCTTATCCATCATTTTTGCATCACTGTGTTTTCATACAAATAATCAACATCTACATCCTGTTCCCGCAGCAGTTGACCATTCACCGTCAGCTTACTGTCAGTCTGACGGATAAACGGGTTTTCCCCGCTGACACTGATATTCTGCAAGTCAAGGCTTGCAGTATTGTAGAAACTTTTCTTCTGGTAGCTCATTGCTGCGGCAAGAATATAATCACTGATTTCAATATTCCTGGCATTGGCGCTGCTTCCGTCCTTGGAAGCAATTGCCACACCGACATTGGAAAATACTCCTCCATCCACAGTGACATTTGATGCTTCACCTACAGAAATCGCCTTGTCAAATATCTGCTCAGCTGTGATATTCCTGATCTCAACAGTACTCCCCGAGAAGTCCACTGCATCACCATTGATGTTACTGAAACTGGAGTCTGCTATCAGTCCTGTGGAAAAGTCACTGTCCAGCCCGTCTGAAACTGAATCCCGAATTGTGAGTTTGTGAATTGTGAAATCTGAGCGCACAAGGTTTATAGCATCTTCTCCCCTGGCACCAAGCAATGTTACTTCATTCATGACAATGTCAGACTGGTAAAAAGTCACTCCCCCGGTAAGGTTCAACAAGCCATCTTCCGTTGCTCCGAAATCAGACAAACTGACATGTTCCCAGCGTGACTTTTCGGTGGCATTAAGCACATAGACACCCTTCCAGCTGCCATTTAGCGCTTCGAAGACGATGGGGGCATTCACTTTCCCAACAGCATGCATGGTGCCTTTGACAATCAGATAGGCCCCCTCTGCAAACGACAGATTTGTACCTGGAGGTATGTCCAGATTGCCATCCAAGACCAAAGGATTGAGTATTTCCCAGTTTCCTGGCTGGAATGTCCACTGCTCTTCCTGATAAGTAAGAAATGGCAAAGCATCAATTGGTGTATCCAGTAACAGGGGATTATGAAGCCCTGCCGTCATCAATGTCAGATTGTTATGAGTTTGACGAATTTCATCCGCATAACTTGTTTGCACCACTACTCTTTTATCCAGCAAGCCCGTCAAATTGGTATTTAAACTGAGTGGGCTATAGCTACCGGGAGAAAATGCTGGCAAATCCCTGTTTACAACCAACTCTATGACATCATCGATGATCAACTTATCCAGATGTACAGAGTCAGGTAGCAGGTTGTAAATATCCACCCTGCCATCATCATAATGGCGAATATGCACATGATCCGAGATTAATGCTATTTGATTTCTATCCGGCAACTGCGGATCACTGTTGACGTTAAATTCACCTGAAGTAAAAAGAACATCGCGATTGGGTTTATGATTCAAAATACTAATATTGTCTTCCAGAATAGTAATGAAGTTTTCATCAAAATCATCCAGGGGGAAAAAACTGTGAAAATACAAATATTCCCTTTTTGCATTCAGCATGGCCTTAACTGCCTGATCGTATTGTTGGTCAGCCCCTTGTTGAAACTGCTCAGTATTTATAAGGTGATTGTAGACACTATTATTTGTAAGTGGATTAAATACAGACCTGGGAAAAAATGCGTTATAGACCTTCAGGGAGAATGGTATAAAGGCATCTGTAGTGATCGGTTGCAACTGCAAAGTATAGGGATTGAAATAATGTCTGGAATTGGCATGCCATAAAGGGTGCCCATCATTCCAGAGAGAAGCGACAAAAAGTGCCTTGCTATAGGCACCCACATCATAAAGCTCGCCCTCATCCCGTTTCACTCTTTGCTCAGAAATATAGGTGAACCATTTTCTGAAGACAGGATCAACTGAGTACTTACCTTCCCCATACATTTTTATATACAGCCGGTCATCAGATAATCGGTAGTCATTGTAAGGTTCGATGCCCGTCCGCAAACTTTCTTCTTCAACAATACCCTTGTCTTCATTGGAAAATCTGATAATAAGCGACTCTTTCCTGCCCTGCTTTTCCAGAAATTCAGATGTCATCGCTTCTTCCATAATCATCACACCCCAGGGCTGACCATTGAAGACAACTTCAACGTACTGATGTACAGAAGCCATATTGCCGGTTTCGCGAACAACAGTTTGAAAAACAGAATCAAAAGGATGTTGCCTGGACCCGGGTTTTTGCAGTGAGAATTCATTAAAACCAAGCACGCTTGCATCATTTTTCAATTTGATGCGAAGACTCATGCGTACCTTGCTTAGCCAGTGATCACTCATATCCCCCTTTAACCTGATATCTGCTTTGATCTGGCTGCCATTGAAACGGACTTTAGCGTTCACTTCACTGGGTTCAACGAGTACGTTACTGGCCACAGCATTTCCTCTCTCTGCCAGGAGAACCCGGTATTCCTGAGGATTTACATCAATAAAAACCGTGTCCATAAGAGGACGCGTTTCCAGGCCATTTATTTTACCGTCAACAATAGAAGGTAAATTCGCAACAAGAGTTTTAATGCCAGGGTAATTGGAAAAAAGGGGGTCACGAGCCATCACTGACTCCTGGAAATCGGCAATTAGCTCGTCATAACTGGCATTCCATGCCGTTGCAACTATAAATATTCCAGTAATAATTACCGCAATAAACAGAGTAGTCGAGGCTGAATTTTTTTTCTGTTTTAGTTGCATGGTTTTGCTTAAAACCTGTTAAGTCTGAATGTTGATTGTTATTACCAGCTGGTTTCAGCCTCGTAAAAGGTAACGGATAATTCCGGATCAATAAGTCGAACCTCTCCCAGGAATTTTTCAAAGGCGAAATTCTCATTGGGACTTAACAATAAAACTGCCATGTTTTTCTCACTGTTCTGGTCAAGCCTGACCAGTCTTGTGGCATCAGCATATTTATTAATCACTTCCATAATGGACTCAAAGGTAATGCCGGAATTGGCCCAGCTAATCACGAAGTTGTATTCATTTATCTTGCTGTCGTTATTATTTGACAGCCAAAAATAAATGACAGCCATAGTAATGGTGATTAACAGCGTTGTAATAAGAACATGCCCCGCTCCGTAACCAAGACCTATGGCTATTGCCAAAAACAGATACACCAGCTCTTCGGGTTCCTTGATTGGGGTTCGAAACCTGACAATGGAAAGTGCACCGACAAGACCGAGAGAAAGAGCCAGGGAAGACTTGACTACGACAATGACGATAAACACTACCGCAGAAAGGATCGGCAAGATGGAAGAAATATGAGACTTTCCAGTCAAGGAGAATGACCTTTGTTCATAAAACTTTCTGAGCATGAAAGCCATTACCAGACATATAAAAAAGGCAAACAGGGTCGGCAGGATCGCCACGCCATCGCCTGAATTTTGCAGCAGTTCTTCTATATTCAGATCATTCATAAGTTATCCCGTAATAAGTATTGTTACTCTTCGTCCTGTAGTTCTTTGTACATCAACATGGTCACCTGCTCGGAAACAAGACCAATAAGAAAAATGACCACCGAAGTCGTAAGCAATACTGCACTCATATTTGTAAAAGTATGGCTAGTAATATAGGTGTAAAAATAATACAACCATCCCACTGCAAAAAAGAAAAAAGAGAACGGTAAAAATATTTTCAGCGGTGAAAAAAGTGTGCCAATCTTGAAAATAATTATCAGGAAGCGGACGCCATCCTTAACCAGACTGATATGACTTTTGCCCAGCCTACTTGCCGTCTCGATAGGGATATACGACACTTCATATCCAGCCCGGCAAAATGCCATAGTAATAGTAGTGGGATAGGAAAAGCCATTGGGTAGCAGGTACAGGAAGCGCATGAATTTTTTTCTTTCAGCTATTCTGAATCCCGAAGTCAAATCCTTGATCTGAAACCCGGAAATCCAGCTGGACAACCTGTTATACAGGTAATTACCGAACAACCTTCCCACACTGGCTTGAGACTTACTGTCCCGGGCGCCAACAACCATATCAGCTCCTTTTTCATATTCTTCCAGTAATCTGGGTATATCCTGGGGCTTGTGCTGTCCGTCACCATCCATGAACAGGATAGCTTTACTACTAACATTTCTCGCACCGGTTTTGATGCTGGCACCATTGCCGCGACTGAAATTATGTGTGACAACCCTGACGCCATGATTCTCGCAAATTTCGATAGTATTATCCGTTGAACCATCATTGACGACGACAATTTCCGTGTCAGGATAAAGTTGCCTGATTCCAGGAAGTAGAGCGTCAAGATTTTCGGCCTCATTTTTTGCCGGGATCACGATGGAAAAATTAAAATCTGTCAATCTTCTCTCCTTATCTCAGGGCCTAAATCATCATTTCCCAATACCGACTCAGTCTCAATAGCAGCTGCGGCTTTGGCTTTTTCTAATTTATCCTGCAAGGGTTTAATTAAGGCGGTTTCGGTGCCTCGCGACTTGATATTGGCTTCATTCATCAGGGAGAGGATGTATTCAGCGTCTTCCAGAAAGTTCAGCTGTAACAAATTTTCCACCAAAAAAGCCAGCACACGAATCATACCTGTTTTTTCGTATGCCGATAATGAGCTTCCAATCCCCTTGCCATAGTCGCCAGTCAAAAGATAAATCTGACCTTCAATTTTCTCCAGAAACCCCATGTACATCTCGTATTTCTGGTTTCCCGGCTGCTGTTTTGCAATTGCAATGATAGAAAGTAATCTCTCATAATCCATTTCAGGACAACGGTTTTCACTTAAAAACAGTAAAAGGTTGTCCAGCACATTAAGAGAATATACCGATACCGGATAACTTTGCGCCCTGAGACTGGCCTTTTCCAGAAGGGGCGCCATATCTGAACCACTGCCACATCGATGAACAATTTCATGCAGCACTGCGCCATAATCTCTTGGGTCATTCTGCTGCGCCATTGCCAGATGCTGTAATGAGCCATCGATATCGCCTGCTCTGAATTTAAAGTTAGCCATTTGGGTTTGCGCCCTGCTGGAATCTGGATGGTCAGTAATGGCGATCTGGTAAATCATTTCCTCACTGCTCCATTCATTCACTCTCATAGAGGTTTGGAATGCAACCAACAAAAGAAAAAACACACTGATATATTTTAAATATGGATAATTAGGAATATGAAAGAGGTAATAGACCATGCCAAACAATGGCCCAACAGAAGCCAGGTAGTTTCGATGCTCAAACATCAGTTCAAGATTAAAAAAGGTTGATTCAAGTAAATGGGAAACGATAAACCAGGCAATAGCGAAAGAGATTACCGGGGCCTTGAAGCGGAGGTGTAAAATCAGGTAAATCGCCAGTATCAATACCAGCAGCAAGAACCCTGTTACCAAATCAAAATTCCTGGTCACCTCAAAATAATCATGAAATAAGCCCATATCTGACAAGCGGGGCAACAAAATCATTTTCAGGTATACAGCTACCACAGGTAACTGGGTAAGCAAACGCTCACCCATAGTGAAATTTCTCACGGAAAAATCAGCCAAACTTTCCATATGGGTAAATAAATACAGAGTTCCTGCTATTACAGGCACTGCTACAAACAACACGTTAAAGCACAGGATTCTGTTTCTTTGAGCAATGGAAGAAAAACTGAAGTGATAAATAATCAGTTCCAGGATAAATACATACAATGGAATTAAAGCACCGTTTTCCTTCGACAATACTGATAACAGAACGCACAAGGGAAAAAACAGATAGGCCAAAAGATAATATTTGATGCCGCCATTTTTCGACTCCTCTCTGGCCACCATGAAAAACAGCAAGCCCAGCAGAATAAAAAATGTGGATAACTGCGCCATCCTCTGAACAGAGTAAAGCACCGTGCTGACCATTAAGGGGTGTAATAACCAGATCGCGGCAGTCAACCCTGAAATATAGATGATCTTTATCTTATCGGTTTGGGGGGAGATTCTTACAAGAAGTTTAAGTAATAACCAAAAAATCAGCAGGCCATTAAGCAAATGTATCGCCAGATTGTGATATTTATAACCCCAAGCTTCCGGTCCATGAACTATGCCAGAAAATAACAGGCTGAGTACTGAAACCTGGCGGCCAAAAACCCCGCTCTGATTATGGGTAACTGCATATATAATTTCATCCTTGTCAAAATCTGCAACATAGGTGCCAACGATATTGAGGTAATCATCCAGGAGGAAAGGGCCATCCAGTCCGGGCCAGTAGACAGCAACAGTACCAAGCAGAACAGTAAGCATGGACAGCGCAACAAGGATGTTTGATTCTTTTGGCATGGTAGATTATTGAAAGTCAATGCGAAAAGTGAAGATTTTAGCTTAAAAAAAAACCAGCCCCAACTTTACAGTTGAGGCTGGTTTTGAAACCAGTAATATTAGCTGTATTAATAAAGCTTTTTTAATACAACTTTAATTATTACAAGATGAAGGCAGGTATTGCGTGCCAACAGCTGCCGCACAAATCCACAGGATACCCTGACTCGCATTACCGGAAGGTCTCATGTTCAGAGTAACAGCAGCACCAAGGTTAGCTGTACTACCGACTACTACGATAGAAGTACCATCCCAGTAAAGGCTGGAAACCATGCCCTGATTAATAGACTGGACATTAACAGTAGTTGGAATTGTCATAGTGGCATTAACCAGTGCGTACTCTGAAATTGAGTTTTTGGCAGCACTTGAAGCCAGTACCAATTCAGATGCTTTAGCGCGGATCGTGTAATCCTGATAAGCAGGAAGCGCAACTGCAGCCAGAATACCGATGATCGCAATTACGATCATTAATTCGATAAGGGTAAAACCTTTTTGATTCATGTTTTTCATTTTATTCTCCGGAATAAATACGTATTTTATTTTTCACGTTTACCTAGGCTACGCATAACTCTATGGCAACCGCGACAAAACAGTAATATAATTAGCAATTAATATGCCAATAGCTGGCAAAATTTAAATTCCTCTCAAAGTGTGCGATAGATCACATTTTTTGATGGGATTCTCATTTTTTGCCAGATAATCAGGCACTCACACCCCTTCGTAATATCAAATTAGTAGCAAAGTGAAACAGTTAAATATCGCATCGGACTGACAAATTTTGTCATAATATAAAAAAATCGTCACCTTCTTGCCTCTTCTGCCCCCTATCCCTAAAGGATTCTGGCAATTTGACATATCAGCATTAGACTGAAGATCAATCAAAACAGGGATTGATCAGAGAAGATGAATACAAAAGCCACAATTAAGGGTAGCGCCCGGTGGTTAGTGTCAGGGAACTTATTGGACGCAGCACTCGCAGAGCAGGCCTGCGCCAGTGCCTCAGAAAAACACCAGTCAGTCGTGAAATATCTGGTAGAGCAGGAAATACTTGAAAGCAAAACGATAGCTTCATCTCTGAGCCAGAAGTTTGGCTATCCATTACTAGATCTTGATGCGATGGATCCACTAACCATGCCACTGGCAATGATTGATAGCAGCCTGATTCAAAAACATCGTGTTCTACCCCTATACAAAAGAAACACCACTCTTTTCCTGGGTACTTCAGATCCGGCCAATCTTTCGACACTTGAAGAAATCAAGTTTCATACTGGCTGTAAAATCGAACTGATTATCATAGAAGAAGAAAAATTACAGACTGCCCTGCAAGATCTACTTGAAGAAGGCTCTTCAGAACCTGCTCTCAAACAAGGCATTGATTACCTTGATTCCCAATCGCAGGTATTTGGAATCTCAGGTGAAGAAATCAATATATCGGACGAATCTCTGGTTGACGAAACTCCTGTCATGCGTTTCGTCAATAAAATACTGATCGATGCCATTCGAAATGATGTGTCTGACATTCATATCGAACCTTACGATAACAGCTCCCGGATCAGATTCAGGGAAGACGGCCTGCTCAGGGAAATAAGCAAGCCTCCCGGGCAAATATGCCGCAGAATCTGCTCGCGCCTGAAAGTAATGGCTAAACTGAATATTTCCGAAAAACGAGTACCTCAGGACGGGCGCTTCAAGCTCAAGCTTACGCCACGCAAATCAATTGATTTCAGAGTGAGCACTTTACCGACTCTGTGGGGTGAAAAAGTAGTCTTGAGGGTACTGGACCCTGGCAAGACCAAACTGGACCTGGATAGCCTTGGTTTTACCGATGATCAAAAACAGCATTATCTTGACGCGCTTAACAGACAACAGGGACTGATACTGGTCACCGGCCCCACCGGCAGCGGCAAATCACTTTCACTTTATGCCGGACTGTCTTTACTTAATACGCAGGAGCGTAATATCGCCACCGCCGAAGACCCGGTAGAAATCCAGCTTGAGGGCATAAACCAGGTAGCGATAAACCCGGGGGTGGGATTGGGATTTGCAGACTCTCTGCGCGCATTTATGCGTCAGGATCCGGATGTTTTGATGGTGGGAGAGATAAGGGATCTGGAAACTGCTGAGATTGCCATCAGAGCATCACAGACTGGCCACCTTGTGCTTTCGACCTTACACACCAATAATGCCTCTGAAACGATCTCCAGGCTGATTGAAATGGGCATAGCCCCATATCATCTGGCATCAACACTAAGCCTGGTTGTTGCGCAACGTCTTCTCAGAAGACTGTGTAATCGCTGCAAAAAAACAGTAAAATTACCCACCAAGGTATTGATTCAGGAGGGGTTTTCCCGAGACCACCTGGATAATTTGCGCCTTTTTACTCCGGCTGGCTGCGATCATTGCCTGGCAGGTTATAAAGGCAGGCTGGGTATATATGAAACAGTACCGATTACTGAATCAATTTCCCATGTTATTATTAATGGTGGAAATTCAACCCAGATCGCAGAATTAGCCAACAAAGCAGGGTTTAATAATCTGCGGCAATCGGCATTGGAAAAGGTAGCACTGGGACTGACCAGTCTGGCAGAAGTTAACCGTATTACATGAATCAGTAATAATACAAATCTGCTACAGAATCACCGCAAGTGATATTAGCAGTAAGCGGAACATACCAGAGCACACAAAGGTGTCAGGTTTGCACTAGTGGCCAAAACTTTTGGTTTTGTTAAATTTCTTGGAATATGTAACGAACGGCAAGTAAGAAGAGGAAATTGATATGGCAGCTCCAGCACAAAGCACTCTGAAGCAGGTGACGTTTTCCTGGCAGGGACAGAACGCAAAAGGCAAGGCTTCCAAAGGTGAAATCTCCGGCACCAGTGCCGCCATGGTCAAAGCCCAATTAAGAAAACAGGGCATAAAAGCCACCAAGGTTAGAAAAAAAGCAAAACCTCTTTTTGGCCCGTCCAAGCAATCTATCAAGCCAATGGATATCGCTATTTTTACGCGCCAATTAGCTACCATGATGAAAGCCGGTATTCCCCTGGTACAGTCCTTTGAAATTGTCGGTGAAGGCCTGGACAACCCGAGCATGAAGGAAATAGTTTTCAGCATTCGTGATGATGTCTCAGCCGGTAGTCATTTTGCCGACGCCATCAGAAAATTCCCAAGACAATTTGATGAATTATTCTGCAACCTGGTTGAATCTGGCGAACAGTCCGGTGCTCTGGAAACCATGCTCGATCGACTTGCTACCTATAAGGAAAAATCTGAAGCCCTAAAATCCAAAATCAAGAAAGCAATGAACTATCCGATCACGGTATTGGCTGTTGCGGGTATTGTCACCGCGATCCTGCTGATCAAGGTAGTTCCGCAGTTTGCCGAAACCTTCTCCAGTTTTGGTGCTGAATTGCCAATGTTTACCCAGTATGTCATGCGTATTTCTGATTTCATGATCGCCTGGTGGTTATATGTATTGGTCGGCGTTGGTATTGCCGGCTTTCTTTTCAAGGAAGCAAAAATCCGTTCGAAGAAATTCCAGCATGCTCTGGAAAGATTCTCACTGAAGCTCCCGGTCTTCGGCCATATTATTGAACAGTCTTGTCTTGCCAGATTCACCCGTACCCTCTCAACCACTTTTGCTGCCGGTGTGCCCCTGGTAGATGCCTTGTATTCGGTATCCGGCGCTACCGGTAACATCGTATACAAAACCGCCTCTCTGCAAATTCGTGATGATGTTACTGCCGGTCAACAACTGACCCAATCCATAAAATCCACCGAAATATTTCCCATTATGATTCTGCAAATGGTATCTATTGGCGAAGAATCAGGAGCCCTGGATGCCATGCTCGATAAATGCGCTACATTCTATGAAGCGGAAGTCGATAATGCCGTGGATGGGCTGACCTCCATGATGGAACCTCTGATCATGGCGGTACTGGGCATTCTCGTCGGTGGACTGATGATTGCCATGTATATGCCAATCTTCCAGATCGGCGCTGTCGTTTAAGATTCTGCAAAGCTGAATAATAAAAACATTAATAGCTGATGACATTGACTGATTTTTTTGCTACCTATCCAATGCTACTGGTAGCCATTTCTCTGGTCTTTGGTTTACTCGTAGGCAGCTTTCTGAACGTGGTGATTTATCGTTTGCCTCTGATGATGCAAGCTGAGTGGACACAGCAGTGTTCCGAATTACTTGAAATTGAAAACCCATCCAAACCTTCCGCATCCGAATCCTCTTTTAATCTGGCCGTTCCCAATTCTCACTGTCCCAAATGTAAGCATGAAATCTCTGCACTGGAAAACATCCCTGTGTTTTCATGGCTTTTTCTGGGAGGCAAGTGTCGTCACTGTCAGGCAAGCATCTCTGCTCGCTATCCCATCATGGAAGCATTCACCGGCTTAATCACTGCGCTTGTTGTTTTCCAGTTTGGTTTTACCTGGCTAACCCTCGCTGTGCTTTTCCTGTCTTGGAGCCTGATTGTGCTGACCATGATAGATTTCGATCATCAACTGCTCCCCGACGACATTACTTTGCCATTGTTATGGCTCGGCCTTGTCGTTAACAGCATGGGCATGATTACGTCCCTGGAAGAGGCCGTCTGGGGCGCCATTGTCGGCTACGCCATACTGTGGGGGGTTTACTGGCTATTTAAACTGATGACCGGCAAGGAAGGCATGGGTTATGGGGATTTTAAATTACTTGCGGCGCTAGGTGCCTGGATGGGCTGGCAGTCACTCCCGGTAATCATACTGCTGTCGTCATTTGTCGGTGCTGTTGTCGGTCTAAGTCTTATTGTTATTAAAGGCAGGGACAAGAATATACCGATCCCCTTTGGTCCTTATCTGGCCAGTGCAGGTTTTCTGGCATTGTTATGGGGTGATGAGCTCACGGCGTTTTATTACAGCCTGATTCTCTAGGCTTTATATCCAGTAAAACACTAATAAAAAAACTACATATCCCGAAATACTGCTGACGGAAAGGCTCGATGCAAAATAACAGTCAGAAGAAGGCCTATATAGTCGGACTGACTGGCGGTATTGGTAGCGGCAAATCCACAATAAGCGCCATGTTTGCAAAACTTGGCGCTGACGTCATTGATGCAGATGAAATCTCTCGCCACCTGGTTGAAAGAGACTCTCCTGGTTTAGCAAAAATCGTCGCACACTTCGGCAAGAACATCTTACACGCTTCAGGCGACCTCGACCGAGCTGCTTTACGAGAGATTATTTTCTCAAGAGCGCAGGACAAAAAATGGCTTGAAGCACTCCTCCACCCGGCAATAAAAGACGATATACACGCCAGAATAAATCAAAGTACAGGGGCATATATCATCCTGGCAGTGCCATTACTTCTTGAGCAACGAAAATCAGGACACTATGATTTTGTAGACAGGATATTGGTCATCGATGTGCCTGAAGAAATACAAATCAAGAGAATCAAACAACGCGATGGCAATTCTGAGGAACTGATCAGACAGATTATTTCAAGTCAGGCTTCACGACAGGAACGACTGAACCAGGCAGATGACATCATAGATAACAGTGACCAAGCCGATACCACAGCAAAAAATCTTCAGCACCAGGTAAAGAAATTACACCATTATTATCTGAAACAAAGCAGATCTGCCCTATAACATTGAAAACCATTAACTGATTATGCCAACCCCAATTAATCCTCCCCGCTAGCATGATATGCCCTTAACTCTGTCAGAAAATATTTTCTCTCGTCGCTCAGTTGCCATTGGTATTATCCTGTCAGCACTGCTGTTGTGTTTTGCCAGCGCCGAAGACAGTCTTTTTCTCTTTGACGACTTTCAGAATCTTGATGCATTAATACATATCCAGGGTGAGTCTGTATTCTCACCCGGGTTTTGGGAATTCGTTTGGGGAGGTAATGCTGGCCCTACCGGTCGCCCGGTTTCACTATTCAGCTTCGCACTCCAGGCAGATTCATGGCCCGATAACCCTGCCGCTTTTAAATGGATTAACCTGATCATTCATGGCCTTAATGGCATATTGGTTTATCTGGTTTGTCGCCAGCTATGCGAAGTCCTGAAACTTCAGGAATCTGATACCTGGAAGATTGCTCTTTTTTCCAGCCTGATCTGGGCGCTTCACCCTGTACACTCAAGCGTCGTGTTGTATGCGGTACAACGCATGGCCCTGGTATCGAATTTTTTCATTTTGCTGGGTATATTCCTGTATCTGCATCTCAGGCTATCTATCACTGCAGAAAAACAGATCAGGCAACTCGTTTTCATTACACTTGTCCTGGCTAGCACCGGCTTGCTGGCATTATTCAGTAAGGAAAACGCCCCTTCTCTCTTTTTCTACCTGCTGGCTCTGGAATATACTTTGTTAAGAGAAACGCACTTGCCCGACCAGCGTAAGTTTTTTATTTGGCGCTATGTGGTGCTTTGGCTTCCTGTAGCACTATTACTTATTCTGCCTCTACTATTTATGCCAAAACTGCAGGCGGATTTCGCGGCGTCTTTCGACTATTCATTACTAGATCGACTGATGACTCAAAGCAGAATCCTGTGGCAGTACATCGCCATCATCGTATTTCCCTCAACATCGGGTACCAGTCTATTTCATGATATTAATGTCTCCACCGGCTTTCTCAGCCCAGTTTCAACCCTTGTTTCTACAAGCGCCTGGCTGGGTCTCATTTTCATTTCCATCCTCAGACCTGGTAAACAGCGAATATTTCTTTTTGCCGTGCTGTGGTTTTTCGCAGGCCACATTATTGAGTCAAGCGTTTTACCACTGGAATTATTCTTCAACCATCGTAATTACCTGGCTTTTTTCGGGCTGGTCTTTGTCGCTCTCTATTGCCTGATAGTACTTGTGCCACGACACCTGCTGTCTTGCCAACTGAAAATAACAATCTGCCTGCTCTATTCCCTTTTATTGATATTCCAGACTTTCAGCATCGGCAGTTTGTGGCGAGACCCCCTGAGACTATCTGAAAGCTGGTTCCTAGCAGCCCCCCAGACAGCTCGTAATGCGGAGTTTTATGCTATCAATCTGGCCGAAACAGATTTTGAGGGTGTACTCCAGGCAGCGCAGCTTTATGAAGACGCGTTTAACCGGGACAAGTCAAACTACCGACTTTTACTCAATCGAATGATCCTGAGCTGTTCTACCTCTTTCATATCACGGCCTGATAATGAAACTATTCTTCAATCACTTGAACTGATTAGTAAAGAAAATCGTGACCTGTTATCCCCTTTACAGCAACTGGTATCATTAACCACTACGAACACTTGTAATATATATTCTCCGGAACTTCTCTCCACCATTATTTACAGCTTTATGGAACATACAACTGATCAGTTCCGTGGCCTGTATGGATTTGAACTGGCCAGACTTAAGTTTTATAACGCGGAAACTGAACAGGGCATTGCCTTACTTCAATCGGCTTATACCAATAGCGGTGATTCAGGCATACTTTTTAACCTAAGCCTGCAATTAATTAATAGCGGACGTTATCAAGAAGCATTGACTACCATTGATTTGGGAATAAACAGCTTACAAACCTATAATAATATTCGCAGTGGTACACGCGCATCGAAACTCGCCGTATTTTACGAAATGCGGCAAGATGTATTAGGCTTTTTAGCCAGAGACTAAATAAATTAACGAATAAACAAAGATAACTAATTATGACCGAGAACAATCAAACCGGTGTTAAAACGGTAAACTGCCCAACATGTCAGAAAATTGTTAAATGGCAGGAAGAAAGCACTTTTCGTCCCTTTTGCTCAAAAAAATGTCAGCTGATAGATTTTGGTGAGTGGGCGAACGAGCGTCATGTTATTCCAGTTAAAGAGGGACCGGAGGATTTTAATCTGGATGATCTGGAATTCAAAAATTCTACTGAAGGAGAGTTTTAACGGCGGCTAAAATAGCCTGATTGGCAGCGGGAAATTCATACTTGTCCAGCTCATCAACATCAATCCATTTTACCAGCTGCCCTTCTCGACCGATGGCCGTACCGGAAAACACATTCACGTAGCAAACATCCAGTAACACCTGTTTATCGCCGTAATCATGGGATATTTTCAGTAAAGCTGCACACTCCCTGATGCTGATATTTACCTCTTCCAGCAGCTCCCGTTTCAGGGCTTGCTGGACAGTTTCACCGGAACTCACCTTGCCTCCGGGGAATTCCCATAAACCTCCCTGATGCTGGCTTTCATGTCGACGTGCCACAAGAATTTGTTTAGCACGATTAACCACAACACCTACCGCCACATGAACAACACTTTCTGTTTTGTCGTTGGCCACTGCGTTTGCTTTTGTTTCAGGTCCGGTATTCGGCATTGATAGTGACATAGTCATGGGAAAGGTCACAGGTCCAGACCGTTTCAGAACATTGTCCCCTGCCCAGTGAAATACGTATGGTAATTTCTTCCTGTTCCATCACCTTTTGCCCTGCAGCTTCTGTATAGCTGGCAGCAACAGCACCATTCTCGACAATACACACCTTATCAAGATAAATAGCGATTTTTTCTATATCCAGCGCCTCAATACCGGCACGCCCGGTAGCCGCAAGAATTCTGCCCCAGTTTGGATCAGAGGCAAACAAAGCGGTTTTCACCAGTGGTGATTCAGCAACGCTATAGGCCAACTTTAAACACTCTGCCTGGTCAGCGCCTTGCTCTATGCATATGGTGACAAACTTTGTAGCGCCTTCAGCGTCCCTGACCAAACCATGGGCCAGGCCAAGAAAAACAGAGTTGAGGGCAGCCATAAACTCAGCATTATTCTCATTAACTTGAACTTCGCTTGCTCCGGATGCCACCAGCATGCAACTGTCATTGGTAGAGGTATCACTGTCCACCGTAATTCGATTAAAGGACTTGTTAACCACAAGATCGAGCATCGCCTGTAGCTGTTTACTCCCTATTTTGGCATCGGTGAAAACAAAGGCCAGCATGGTAGCCATATTGGGTTTAATCATTCCGGCACCTTTAGCGATACCGGTAATGGTCACTGTTTTGCCGTCTATTTCGAGCTGCACCGAGGCTGCCTTGGGTCGGGTATCAGTGGTCATTATACCTTTGGCACAGTCAGTCCATTTGTCTTCCTGCAACTGGGCAAGCGCCTCAGGTAGTACGTCAGTGATTTTTTCAACGGGAAGCTGTTCTCCAATCACGCCAGTGGAAAATGGCAGGATGGTATTCACTGGCAAGGATTTTAGCTCAGCTATTTCAAGACATACCCTGCGTGCGTTTTCCATACCGGCATTGCCAGTACCGGCATTGGCATTTCCAGTATTGATAACGAAATAATGAGGGGAGGTAATGGCGAGATGCTGTTTGCAAAGGGTAACCGGTGCCGCACAAAAAGCATTGCGGGTAAATGTCCCTGCAACAGTAGCCTCATCACCCAAAGCAAAAACTACACAGTCCAGCCGGCCAGGTTTCTTGATACCGGCCGATACCGCCGCCATGGTAATTCCCGGCACTGGATGAAGAACACCTAAATCACCATTTCCAACTGCCATAATATTTTCCTAAATCTTTCCCGGCTTTCCAGGCCACGTGTTCCTCACTGGTACGCTAACGCTCCTAGCCAAGCTTGCCATGGCATTGCTTGAACTTTTTCCCTGAACCACAGGGACAGGGTTCATTACGACCCACTTTCTGAGCTTCGCGAGTATAAGGTGTTTGCTGCTGCGCTTCTGCGGCTTGTCCGTTCGCACCCTCTGCATTGTCAGCATTATCTGCCGCCAGGGCAGTTGCATTCTGATGCACGAGATTAGTCCTTTCCTTTTGCTGTTCCTGGATACGCTTGCGCTCAATGGCATCAGCAGATTCATCCTGCTTGATCTGCACTAGACTGAGAAACTTGACCACTT
>Ga0181606_10000829_pt1 | contig 26318 bp, 21 predicted proteins | sample 041ome_10_FD_132994 | JGI IMG/M metagenome (GOLD analysis project Ga0181606, IMG submission 132994) | Coastal salt marsh microbial communities from the Groves Creek Marsh, Skidaway Island, Georgia - 041412US metaG (megahit assembly) | ecosystem: Environmental > Aquatic > Marine > Intertidal... | reverse complement strand
CAATATGAAAAAGCCAATCGTCGGCTTTATTGCCGGCGTTACCGCGCCACCGGGAAAGCGTATGGGTCACGCCGGTGCGCTTATTTCAGGCGGCGCCGACACGGCTCAGGCGAAGCTCGAAATCATGGAAGCCTGCGGAATTAAAACCACTAAAGACCCATCGGAGATGGGCAAACTTTTAAAGAGCGTTCTATGAATACCGATCAAGAAAAATCACGCAAGCCCTTGCTATTGGTGATGGGGGTTGTCTTTCTGGCCAGTGTTTTAGTCGCACTTTTAATCCGCTAAGTTAATCTGCTAAGCGAACGTCACCTCAAGGTTGTCAATAAGCCGCGTCTGCCCGAGCCGGGCGGCGGCAAGAACAACCATCTGTGGCTCGGGGGGGGGCTGCAAGCCCCCCGTGAGATCAATCTGCTCGAGAGGCTTTAAATCCAGCTGACGTCGGATTGCAAAATAATCAGGTGCCCACCCGCGGTGCCTTAGCTCATCAGCCGCCTGTTTTTCGAGCTCTGCAATGGCGTCTAGACTTAGCGAATGATCGGCCCGCATCTGGGAAAGTGCATTGGCGGTCTGGGTAAGAAGCCGGTAAAGCCAAGGTGCTTCTTCTCGCTCCTTTACCGATAAATATTGATTCCGCGAGGAGAGTGCAAGCCCGTCCTCGTCCCGAATGGTGGGGGCTGAAACGATGCTGGTTGGCAAGGCAAACTGCTGGCACATTCGCCGAATAATCATCTGCTGCTGATAGTCTTTCTTGCCAAAGACGGCCACCTGGGGACTGACGCACTGAAAGAGCTTAAGAACCACGGTGGTGACCCCCACAAAAAACCCAGGGCGAAACTCACCTTCAAGAATGTCTCCAAGGTTCTCTGGGGGTCGAACTCGAAACTCCTGCGGCTCGGGGTAAAGCTCCTTCTCATCAGGAGCAAAAACCACATATACCCCCTCGGCCTCAAGCTTCTTAGCATCGTCCTGCAGGGTGCGCGGGTAACGGTCGAAGTCCTCGTGGGGCGCAAACTGAAGCCGGTTCACAAAAATGGAGGCAACCACCGGGTCGCCATGCTTGGCTGCAACGCGCATAAGGGATAAGTGGCCCTCGTGCAGATTGCCCATGGTGGGAACAAAGGCCGTTCTTAGCTGACCTCGAAGCTGGGCGCGTAACTCGGCGATGGTGTGAACGATCTTCATTCAGACATTCAGATTGAAATAGGTGCGACGCCCGCGCAACTGGACGATCTGCTGAACCAAAGCCTCAAAGTCGTCTTCGCGGTCGATGGGGTTCAGTGCCGCCGTATTCACAATAAGAAGGGGGGCGTCCTCGTAGCGGTGAAAGAAGTCGGTGTAGGCCTCTGACAGCTCCCGCAGGTAGTCGTGAGACATACCCTGCTCCATGGCGATACCACGTTGGGAAATGCGATTCACCAATTGTTCAGCAGAGGCCTGCAAGACAATCACAAGGTCGGGCGTTGGAGCCTGGGGCCGGAGCGACTCGTAGATCGTCTGGTACAAGGCGAGCTCGTCGTCCGAAAGGGTAAGGCGCGCGAAAAGGGGATCCTTCTCAAGCATAAAGTCCGACACCATGTACTCATTGAAGAGATCGCGCTGCGAGACCTCACGCAGCTGATCAATTCGCTGAAAAAGAAAAAACAACTGCGTCGGAAAGGCATAGCGTGCGCTGTCACGGTAAAAGCGCGATAGAAAAGGGTTGGCCTCGGGCGCCTCAAGCAATGGGCGATACCCAAACCGCTCGGCAAACTTCAGTGCGAGACTGCTCTTGCCCACGCCGATCGGCCCCTCGAAAACAATCGACCGAAAGCGCTGGCACCAGTCCGGTCTCATGCCGCTTTCTCCATAGGGTCGATGGGTTCGGCCATGGGCTGGCACTCGAGTCGTGCCACCTCTGGCAACTGCAGCCAAAGCGCTTGACTGCTGCAGGGCTCGCCTGTAGCCGGGTGGGGAAGCTGAAGACGCTCTCCAAGCCAAGGTTCCAAATCAAGAAGGGGGCCAAGCACAAAGGCTCTGCCCGAGGCCCGCGGGTGTGGAAGGCTCAGACGTGCACCGTCCGACGTTCGCCCCTCCATCCAAATTAGATCAAGGTCAAGGGTACGAGCTGCCGCCAATGCTTGGCCTGTCTTGTTCCCCCGAATACGTCCCCAGTGACTCTCAAGCGATAAAAGCTCTTCGAGTAGCTCAAGCGGCTCCAGGCTCGTATCCATTAGGCTGCAGGCATTAAAAAAAAGGGGGCCTTCGGCCATCACGGGCGCCGAGCGCCACAGCCGTGAGCTTGCAAGAACTCGGCACTTCTCGAGACTCTCAAGCTCCTTCATCACAAGTCGTAAATTGGCCTCTGCGGAACGACCTGCGAAAGGAAGGTTCGCGCCAAGGGCGAGCAACGAAAGGCTCACGACTCCGTGCCCCCCTCAGAAAGGACAAGGCCGTCACCTTGCGCAGCAGGCTTTGATCTACGTCGACGCCGAGGCCGTGGACTGGAACTTGAGGCCTGTCGTGTGTTGGTTCTCTGAACAAGCTGGGCACGATGCTCTTCGCCTTCGGCTTCAAGAAACTCGGTCCACCAGGCGCCAAGGCCCTCGGGAGCTTGACCCACTGCCTCTCGGAGCAGAAGAAAATCGTAGCCCGCACGAAAGCGCAGATGACTTAATAGCCGAAACGGGGCCTGGCCATTGCGCTTCTCAAATCGGGGCTGCAGCAACCAGATCTCACGCAGATCGGCGACCACACGCTTTTGAATGGAAAGCCGATCAAGCTGCTGATCGATCACTTGGTCAATCGCCTCATGCAGGGCGGGCACTGACTTCATGCCCTGCGCCTCGAGCTTCTTCCAGTGTCGATAAACAGGGCACCAGAGTAGGCTTGCGAATAAAAAGCCAACTGAAATAGGCTTACCCTGCTGGACTCGTTGGTCGGTGCGCTCAAGCGCAAGCTTCACAAAAGCCAGGGACTGTTGCTTCTCGTCCTCACTGCCCTCGGGCTCCAAAACCATGTCAACCAGCGGCAGACAGCCATGATGCAGTCCATAGCGGCGCAGTTGCTGCAGCCCAGAGAAGGCCTGACCGGACTGCAACAGCTTAATCATCTCGTCAAAAAGCCTTGCCTGCGGAACATTCTGAATAAGGTCGGCCAGATCGGCAATGGGCTCGGTGGTCTTTGCCTCAAGGTCAAACTGCAGCTTGGCTGCAAAACGCACAACACGAAGCATCCGCACGGGGTCTTCCCTGTAGCGACGCTCGGGCTGTCCAATGATTCGAATACGGCGCGACTGAAGATCTTCTACCCCATGGTGATAGTCGAGAACCGTGTCGCTTAAGGGGTCGTAGTAGAGCGCATTGATACTGAGGTCGCGTCGAGCAGCATCCTCGTGCTGCTCGCCAAAGGTGTTGTCGCGTAACACGCGGCCATGGGCATCGGTCTCGTGGTCATCGCCTGCCGCAGCTCGAAAGGTAGAGACCTCAATGGTCTCGGGCCCAAAAAGCACATGCACCAGTCGAAACCGCTTTCCAATAATTCGGGCACGGCGGAAGATATGCTGGACGTCTTCGGGCGTTGCATCGGTGGCAACGTCAAAGTCCTTGGGCCGCAGTCCGAGCATCAGATCGCGCACGGCACCCCCTACAACAAAAGCCTTGTAGCCCGCCTGTTGCAGGCCTTCCACCGTGCGAATGGCACCCGAGGAGACAAGCCTGCGGTCAATGCCAATGCGCGAGGCCTTATGGACCTTGGGATCATGCCCCCGTGCATGGCCTCGTCCATGGGCATGCCCGGGAGCAAACCTTGCGAGGGAGCGAAGAAGTTTACGAATCACGAGGCTAAGAGTATCAAGCCTCTGGGGATTTGAAGAGATCAAGAATGGGCCAGCCCTGAACCTTGGCATGCGCCCGAAGTCGGTCATCGGGGTTGGCTGCAACAGGATGGCTGACCCGGGCAAGTAAGGGCAGGTCATTCATGGAGTCACTGTAAAACCAAGACGTCTCAAAGTCCTCCAGTCCAAGGTACTGAAGCGCGAGCCATTGAGCCACTCGAGTGACCTTGCCTTCACGAAAGCTTGGCAGGCCCTTGTGCCTTCCAGTGAACTCGCCCTCGGCATCGGTCTCGACCTCCGTAGCAATAAGCTGGTTAATACCGAAGGCCTGCGCGATAGGTCGGGTGATGAAGTCGTTGGTGGCAGTGACCACCGCGCAGAGGCTTCCCTCGTCCTGATGCCTGCGTACCAGAGCTCGCGCTGTGTCGTGGATCTGCGGGAAGATCACCCGTTGAAGAAAATCGTCCCGCCAGGCCTCAAGCTGATGCCGAGGATGCTCTCCAAGCGGCCCAAGCTGAAAGGCTAAGAAGGCATCAATATCAAGAATGCCGGCCTTGTAGTCTTCGTAGAACTCCTCGTTGCGGCGCCGGTGCCATTCCGGGTCAACCAGCCCAAGCCGGGCAAGTTCATTAGCCCAGCTGACATCGCTGTCAATCGGCAAAAGGGTGTGGTCAAGGTCAAAGAGGGCAAGCCGCAAAGGCTGCGTTGAGTTAGGCGGAGGCATTTTTAATGGGCCCTTCCATAAGGCTTCGAATAAGGTTAAGGCCCACCGGCTTTTTTAGCGCCAGCGCCCTAGAGTCCGCGGCATCCATTAGCGCTGTGAGGCGGTCAAGGCCTCGGGGAAGGCGCTCGAGCATGAATTGGAAAAGACTGTCGTAGTCGGAACGGTTAGGCTGGTTCATCCAGCCCAGCTCAAAGGCTCGGTTGCGTAGGGCCTGAAGCTTCTCGGAATCCGAGAGCTCTTGGAGCTCAAAAATCAGGCCTTGGCCAAGCCGGGTTCGAAGGTCTTCACGCTTAAGAAGGCTCTGCAGGGGCGGGCGGTCTGCCGTGACCACAAGCCTTTCGTGGGTCTCCGCACTGCGAACAAAAAGCTTGAAAAGGGCGGCCTCGAGTCGTTCGCCTTCAAAGGCCTTATGAAGGTTATCCAGTAGCCAAGTCCTCGCGCGTACCTGGTCCAAGAGCTGCATAAAGGCCAGTGCCTCGTCGCTGTCCTCGAGGTCCACGTAATGGCAGTGCGGCGCCTCTTGCGCCCAGGCCTGCGTCCAGAAACTCTTTCCGGACCCGGGTGGTCCCCAAAGGTAAAGGCTTGTGGCCTCCAGCCCCTGGTTCAAACCAAGGCCTGACTGCTCGGTCTTTGAGCCGGCCGATGCAGGACTGAGACTGCAAAATCGCTCGAGCCACAGCAACGCCTCGGTATTGGCCCCGGTGACCCCACGGTCAAGCGAGGGCCGTGGTGCCGTCATCAGTGCAAGAGGCTGCTGGGAGAGAAGGTCGTCTGCCATAGAATGGGCATTTTCGGGTGCATTTCAATGAACGCCAAATCAACAGGTCTGAGCTACAAACAAGCCGGTGTCGACATCGAGGCGGGGGACGCCCTGGTTGACCGCATTAAGCCCTTGGCGAAAGCCACACTGCGCCCCGAGGTACTCGCTGGCATTGGTGGTTTTGGAGCACTTTTTGAAATGCCCAAGGGCTACAAAGAGCCGGTTCTTGTCTCTGGTACGGACGGGGTGGGCACCAAGCTTAAGCTTGCCTTCGCCCTCAATCGGCATGACACCATTGGCATTGACCTGGTCGGCATGAGTGTGAACGACATTCTGGTTCAGGGTGCAGAGCCCTTATTCTTTCTCGATTACTTCGCAACTGGTCGGCTCTCGGTCGACACGGGGGCCTCGGTGGTCGCAGGTATTGCCAAGGGCTGTGAGATGGCGGGCTGCGCGCTGATTGGTGGCGAAACCGCCGAGATGCCCGGTATGTATGTCGAGGGGGAATACGATCTTGCAGGCTTTGCCGTGGGGGTGGTTGAAAAGTCTCAGATGCTTACGGGTAAGCAGGTTCGGTCGGGGGATCGTCTGCTTGGCCTTGCTTCGAACGGCTTTCATAGCAACGGTTATTCCCTGGTTCGAGCCGTCTTAGAAAAGGCGCTTGGAGAGATCTCAGAAAAAAGCCTGTCAGCCATTGAACTGCCTTGCAGCTGGTCGCTCGATGAGCCGCTGCCTCTTAGCGAACTGCTTCTCGCGCCCACGCGTATTTATGTCAAGCCTGTGCTTGAAGCACTGCGCAGTCATCCATCCTCCATCCATGCCATGGCTCACATCACGGGCGGTGGCCTAGTGGGCAATGTTCCTCGTGTTCTGCCTGAGGGGCTTAAGGCCGAGCTAAGGGCGGGGTCGTGGCCGATGCCCGCTGTTATGCATTGGGTGCAAGACCAGGGTGGTATCGAGACCGATGAAATTTACAGGGTGTTCAACGCTGGCATTGGCATGGTGCTTGTCGTGGCCGCCGAGCAGGCTGAAGCGATTGCAGCAACGCTCACAGCGGCCGGTGAACGCGTCTACGCCCTAGGTGAGATTACGTCGCAAGCGGCTGGCGAGGCTGCAACCGTTATTCGTTAACTTCTGCAGGCTGTAAACTAGCCGCGCGGATGATGCTGGGCATGCAAGAGCTTTAGCCTCGCCTGAGCAACATGGGTATAAATTTGCGTGGTTGAGATGTCGGAGTGCCCCAAGAGCATTTGAACCACGCGCAGGTCAGCACCATGGTTAAGCAGATGGCTCGCAAAAGCGTGACGTAGGGCATGGGGTGATAAGGGAATGTTTAGGCCAGCCTCTTTGGCATAGCGTTTTATGAGCATCCAGAAATACTGGCGGCTCATGGCATCCCCCCGCTCGGTCACAAACACCATGTCCGACATGCGCCCCTTCAAGATCAGCGCGCGTGACCCCTTGAGATAGCTCGACAGCCAGTGACCTGCCTCATCGCCAAAGGGAACAAGACGGTCTTTGTTGCCTTTTCCTGTGACTCGAAGGATGCCCTCGTTGAGGCTAAGCCGTGGAAGGCTAAGGCCAATGAGCTCCGAGACACGCAATCCGGTGGCATAGAGCAGCTCAAGCATGGCCTTGTCTCGAAGTCCCAGAACCGACTCGGCATCCTTTTGAAGCGGTGCCGCCAAAAGTGCCTCGACCTGGCCCTCAGCGGCCGTAAGAGGCAGTCTGCGGGCCTGGCGGGCGGCCTTAAGGCATGCTGTGGGGTCATCGGCACGGCGCCCTTCTCGAACCAGCCAGCCGTAAAACCGCCGAAAGCATGACAGCCTGCGATTACTGGTGGCGGGCCGAACCTTTCGGAAACTGGCGGCAAGAAAACTCTGCAGGGCGGCCTCATCTAAAGCCTCGATGGTCCGGGGGGTGTCCGCAAGGTCGTTGGCTGGGTCAGCCACCCATGCAGCAAGCTGATAAAGGTCGCGCCGATAGGCCTGAAGGCTGTTGGCCGATAGGCCTTCTTCGAGCAAGAGGGTGTGGCAGAAGGCCTCGATGGGCTCAATGGAAGGCGTCATTCCTTAGGCTTCTCGATCTTGCGCAAGCGCCCAGTCAATATGGCGATTCACCATCGCTCCGCATTGGCCACGGCGTTGCTTCAAGGCGTCACGGACGGCTTTACGGTCGACATTCGAAAGTGGCTCGCGCAGTGCATTGCCCAGGCCGATGGCAAGGTTACGAAGCCATCGGGTGTGTCCGATGCGCCGAATGGCACTGCCCTGGTGACGATCGTCGAACTCGTCTTCGGTCCAGCTAAATAGGCTAACAAGGTTCGCTGCATCAAGGCCATGACGGGCCGCAAAATCAGGCAGGGTTGCCTTCCGGGCAAACCGATTCCAGGGGCAGACCCGCTGGCAGTCATCGCATCCGTAAACCCTGTTACCCATGAGCGGTCGCAGTGATTCCTCAATGTCGCCCTCGTGTTCGATGGTGAGGTAAGAAATACAGCGCCTCGCATCAAGCTGATAAGGGCCAGTAAAGGCCTGGGTGGGGCAGGCGACAAGGCAGTCGGTGCAGCTGCCGCAGTGACCTGCCGGGCTCACATCGGCAGGCATGGCCTCTTCGCCCTTTTGTGCCAGAAGCTGCTCGGCCGAGAGCCGGGTAAGAAGAACGCCCAGAAAAATCATCGAGCCCTGCTCACGGGTGAGCAGCAGGGTGTTTTTACCTTGCCAGCCCTTTTGAGCCTTCGCGGCAAGGGCAACCTCCATCAGGGGTGCCGAGTCGACACAGGCACGAAAGTCTGAGCTCGGGCGCTGCCAGAGCTCTGCCATAACCTGGGCAAGCTGCCCAAGCCGCCCGCGCAAGACCTTGTGATAGTCGCGGCCTCGCGCGTAGACCGAGACGACAGCGCGCCGGGGATCTTCCAGGGCCTGCTCCTCGTCGGCCCGCCACTGGGGCCCTTCGCGTGGCAGGTAGGCCAGGCCGACCACGAGCGCCGTCTGGGCCCCTGGTAGCAGTTGGCTCGGGTCTGCGCGCTGGTTGGGAGACCGAGCCATGTAGAGCATGTCCCCTTGCCTGCCGTCATCAAGCCACCGAAAGAGTCTTTTTAATTCCGCATCTAAAAGACCTTCTTTTAGCGAAACAAGTCCAAGGTCAAGCAGTCCAAGTGCTTGGAGCGCGTTCTGTACTTGCGACAGGCTCGGGTTAGCATGAGGGGTTGAAATGGACGATTTAACGTGGGACATGATGTGATTGTTGACCGGCCGGCCAGGGAGTTCAATTCCGTGGATGCAGACGGACTAACTTTACTGGGTCAGGCCCTTGCGCGTTTGGTGCATGAAGGATGCCTGCAGCGGGTCTATCTGCGTGGGGGGCTTGGCGTGGGCAAGACCAGCCTGGCGCGCGCCGTTTTGCAGTCCCTCGGGGTTACTGGTCGAATCAAGAGCCCAAGTTTTTCAGTGGCCGAGACCTACGAGCTCGGCCCGAATCTTTTGGCCGCCCATCTGGATTTTTATCGGCTTGATGATCCCAGTGCCTGGCGTAGTGCGGGACTTCGCGACTGCCTTGCGGAGTCCTCGGTCTGCCTTGTGGAGTGGCCAGAAAAGGCGCAAGGCCTACCTGCTGCCGACCTTGAGGTCGAGATGGACTGGGTCGCCATTGAGGCGCCCCAGGGCCCGCGTCGACTTCAGTTTCGTTTTGCGAAGTCAGAGCAAGCGCAGCGCTTTGAGTCTGTTTTGAACGAGCTTCAGCTCGACCATGACCAAAACCAAGACCCTCATCCAGACCCATCTTCATCTAAGTTCGTACAGACAAGGCGCCGGCTCTTGGCCCTTCCGGTGGCTAGTTTGCTTGCCCCAGCCCTCGGTCCAGGTTCGTCTTTACTCGGCCCAATTGGGCTTTCTGCGGCAGCCCTTGGGGTTTCGTCGTGGCCAGACTCTGCCTGCGCCTTGGAACTTGTAGCAGTGCGCATCTGGCCCGCCGACGACTACACACGCGTGGCGATCGAGCATGACACCTCCAGAATTCGCTACGAGACCTTCAAGCTTACTCAGCCCAATCGGCTCGTGGTAGACATTCAGGACATGGTGCTGGACCCACGACTGCGCGAGTTACTTGCTGCTGTTCAGCCCAACGACCCATACATTGAAGGGGTGCGGGTTGGCCAGTTCAGCAAGAACGTTGTGCGCCTGGTTTTTGACCTCAAACAAGGCGACATTCGTCCCAAGGTCTTTAGCCTCCCACCGATTGCCCAGTACAGGCATCGACTTGTAATCGACCTTTACCCTTTGGTTGAGCCAGACCCCTTGTTGGCCTTCTTGAAACAGTACGAGCAGATTGAGCAGGCCTCGCAGTCGGCACAATCATCAAGAGATACCGAGCCATCCAGGACCGCGGAGGCACGGGCTCCAACAGGTCCTGCGGCAGTGCCCACCCCAGGCTCGGGGATGAAGGCCTTGCCCCCAGACCAGGCTGGCTCCATTGCCAGGGCGCCTGGCATGTCCGATCCGAAAGCGCCTGCGCGCGCGCGTCGTCCATCACCATCGCGGGTGGTCACCATTGCCCTTGATGCGGGGCATGGCGGTGAGGATCCCGGCGCAGTGGGCCGTCGAGGCACTAAAGAAAAAGACGTTGTCTTGCGTATTGCCCGCGAGCTTAAACGTCGCATCGATGCCACCCCCAATATGCGAGCCTTCTTAACCCGCGACGGCGATTACTTTGTGCCCTTAGCCCGACGTGTCCGTCGCGCCCGTCAGGTTCAGGCCGATTTGTTTGTCTCCATTCATGCCGACGCCTGGGTCTCACCCACAGCTAAAGGAGCCTCCGTGTTTGCCTTGTCCGAACGCGGTGCCTCCAGTGCCGCTGCTCGCTACATGGCGAACAAAGAAAACGAGTCCGACCTTATTGGCGGGGTTGAGGTGGGCAATGCCGACGACTTGGTGGCGCAGACCTTATTGAATATGTCCACGGCCGCCCAAATTAAAGACTCGCGTAAATTGGGTGAAGCGGTGCTCTCTCAAATTGGCCGTGTGAACCAACTCCATAAACCTCGGGTGGAGCAGGCAAATTTCGCCGTTCTTCGTGCTCCTGACATTCCATCGATACTTGTTGAGACAGCCTTCATTAGCAACCCCGAGGAAGAGAAGAAACTGCGAGACTCACGTTATCAGCGCGATGTCGCGGAGGCCATTTTCAAAGGCATTCAGGCCTATCTGGCGCAAAACCCGCCGCTTGCCAAGCGCGGGCTGGCGAGTTAAGTCAAAAGACAGTTCACGCACTAGAAATCGATGGCACGTATCGCGCTTCTTCCAGAGAACTTAGTCAGCCAGATTGCGGCAGGCGAGGTTGTGGAGCGTCCGGCCTCGGTGGTGAAAGAACTGCTTGAGAATGCCCTTGATGCCAAGGCAGACCAGATTGAGCTAAGTCTTGAGGACGGCGGCATTCGCGCCATTCGCGTGCGTGACAATGGCGATGGCATCGAGCCCGACGATCTTTTTCTTGCCGTCCAACAACATGCCACGAGCAAGATTCGCAGCCTTGATGATCTTCTTGCTGTGCGCAGCCATGGCTTTCGTGGCGAGGCTTTGGCCTCGGTGGGGTCGGTGGCCGAACTCACCATCACCAGCCGCACGCCGCAGGCCGAGCATGCCAACAGCATCTCGAATCGCTCGGGGCAGTGGCAGTTGGCGCCTGCCGCTGGAGGCCGGGGCACCATGGTGGAAGTACTTGGCCTTTTTCATGCCATTCCGGCGCGACGCCGCTTTTTAAAAACTGCCGCCACCGAGCTGAACCACTGCCGCGAGGTATTTCAGCGTGCGGCGCTTGCCCATCCGCAGGTCCGTTGGCAGTTTCGCCATAACGACAAGCTCCTAGTCAGCCTTCCCGCACAAGACCCTGCCGACCGTGTTGCTCGGCTGCTTGATGTCGACGCCTCAACGCTTGCGGTCTGCACCCAGGCGCATGGGCCCATGACCATTCATGCTTTTTTGCAAAGGCCCACTGAGGCATCCCACGCGGCCGATCGCCAATACTTTTATGTGAACGGCCGTCCGGTTCGCGATCGGATGCTTGCCCATGCCATGCGATCGGTCTACGCGGACCTGCTGCATAGCGATCGGCAGCCCCGGTTTGCCTTGTTCATCGACATTGAAAGCGATCGGGTGGATGTCAACGTGCACCCGGCCAAGGCGGAAGTTCGTTTTCGTGAGTCACAGGCGGTCTATCAGGCTGTTGTTCAGGCTTGCCGTCAGAGCCTGGCAACGGGGCAGGCGGCTATCAATCCATTGGCTCTTGCGAATATCGACTCTGCGGGTCCATCGCAGGCCACGCCGATCTCGGCCATAGCCTCAACCCCCAACCCAAGCCAGTTCGCCCTTGGTCTCGGTGCATCGACTTCTGCATCGCAGACACCTTCTCTCTCATCGGCCTGGATGGTGAACTCGCCTGCTGCTGCCTTCCGTATCGACGCCTCGATGCAGGCGGGTATGCCCGCCGATACCGATCACCCGCTGGGTTTTGCCCTTGCCCAGTTGCATGGGATTTTCATCCTCGCCCAAAACGTCAAGGGCCTCGTTCTGGTGGATATGCATGCGGCCCATGAGCGCATCGTTTATGAGCGCCTTAAGGCCATGCCCTCGGGGTCCATGCAGCAACTGCTTGAGCCCCTGGCCCTTCAGGCCTCGGCCCTTGAACTCGAGACGCTGCAGGCGCAGCAAGGCCTGCTGCACGACCTTGGTTTTTCCTTGTCGGTTCTCTCCGATCAAAGCATGGCCGTTCGTGGCCTACCGGTTCTGCTCGCCCAAGCCCAGGTGGAGCCTCTGGTGCGTCAAACCCTTGCCGAGCTGGCCCAACACGGCAGCTCAAGCCTGATGGAAGAAAAGCGCAATGCCCTTCTTGCCACCATGGCCTGCCATGGATCGGTCCGCGCCAATCGAAGGCTCTCCATTCCCGAGATGAATGCGCTTTTGCGTGACATGGAGAGAACCGAGCGTGCCGATCAGTGCAACCATGGTCGACCCACATGGGTGCAGCTTGACTTGCAAACGCTCGACCGCTTCTTTTTACGAGGGCAGTAGGGTCTTGGGCGTTCAGGCCGTATGCTGAAGCCCGCCCTGGTGGACTGCCTTATTGGTCCCACCGCGTCGGGTAAGTCGGGTCTTGCTCTCTGGCTTGCGCAGGCTGCAGCCTCAGGGCCCGGAGGCCAGGCCATCGAGATTGTCAGCATGGACTCTGTATTGATCTACAAGGCCATGGACATTGGCACGGCCAAACCAACTGCCGCGGAGCAGGCTCAGACGCCGCACCATCTGATTGACATTCTTGAACCCGAAGAGGTCTTTTCGGTTGCTCAGTTTTTAGATCAAGCTAAGGCTGCCATTCAGGCCATTCGCGGTCGTGGCAATCGGCCCTTGGTGGTGGGGGGCACCATGCTTTACTTCAAGGCGCTCTTGCAGGGGCTTGATGATCTTCCTTCCACTCCGCTTGGCCTACGTGAGGAGATTGCCGCAAAGGCTGCCGTCCTGGGCTGGCCTGCCCTGCATGCGGAGCTTCAAACCCACGACCCTGCAACCGCCCAGCGCCTCAACCCCAACGATGCTCAGCGCATTTCTAGAGCCTTGGAGGTCTTCTTGCATACGGGCGTGAGCCTGAGTGACTGGATTCAAAAGAGCCAGTCAAGGCTAGAGTCCAAGGCCAGGGATCAGTCATTAATCCCTACGGGTCTGCGCGTTTTTGCGCTGCAGCCCGAGGACCGTTCCTGGCTGCATCGGCGCATCGAGCAACGATTCTTAACCATGCTCGATCAAGGTTTCCTTAACGAGGTCAGGCAGCTTCGTGCACGGCCCGAGCTTTCTGCGCTGCATCCGAGCATGCGGGCAGTAGGCTATCGACAGGCCTGGGCGCATCTCAATGGCGAACAAAGCGAACCGGCTTTTATTGAGGCGGGCATTGCCGCCAGCCGTCAGCTTGCCAAGCGTCAGATCACCTGGCTGCGTAGTTTTCAGAACATCAATCGTCTGGATCCTTCGACTATGAACAACGCAGAACTTGAACAAATGGCCTTGCAGTGGTGGCAGGCTGGCAGTGCCGAATGACATGAGCAGCCTGAGGCTACTATTACGAAAGTCATGACTGGTCTTTCTGCAACCTTCCTCATTTCTTACCTTCTGGGCTCGGTCTCGTTTGCCATTTTGGTTAGTCGGCTTCGGGGCCTAAGTGACCCCCGAAGCTATGGCTCCGGCAACCCCGGGGCAACCAATATGCTGCGCACAGGGGATAGGCGTGCGGCCGCCTTAACCCTTCTTGGGGACGCGGCCAAGGGATGGCTGGCCATCATGGTGTTTCACAGCGTCTTATTGCCGGGCGCAGTCACCTTGGAAGAGGCCAATGATTGGCTGGCTGTGGCGGCCATTGCAGTCTTCCTCGGGCACCTTTTCCCTGTTTTCTTCCAGTTTAAGGGGGGTAAGGGTGTGGCAACGGCCCTGGGTGTTTTGCTGGGGCTATCGCCTTTGCTTGGGCTCGCCAGCCTTGCCGTCTGGCTGGTGGTGTTTGGGCTCACCCGAATTTCCTCGCTATCGGCGCTGTCGGCCGCGCTGGCGGCGCCCCTTCTACCCCTGTTTGGCGTGGGCTACGGCTCGCTTATTCAGACCCCCGAATCGCATGAGCTGACCCTAACTTTTTCCGACTCGGTCTGGTGGGCCATTGTTGCCATGAGCGTTTTGCTTCTTGCTCGTCATCGACGCAACTTTCAGGACCTTCTTCAGGGAAAAGAAAAGCCTGTTTTTTCCGACCAAGACTCGGGCTGAGCGCTGATCTAACAGAGCTCTTCAAGGGGCCAGCGCGGTCGAACCTGCATGCCCTTAAGTGGGCTAGTCAGGTCTTGGGTCAATGCGTCGGTCGTTTGCTTGCGACCGGAGTGATGCAGGCCATGGAGGCTACGAAGCCCAGCAGCCCAGGCAATCATCACACCATTGTCCGTGCAGAGTGCGAGCGGGGGAAAGAAGACCTGAGCCGACCTTTTGTCTGCGGCCTGAAGCAGTTGCCTACGCATTGCTTTGTTGGCGCTAACGCCGCCCGAGACAACCAGTCGTGAATGCCCTGTCTGATCAAGGGCCGCCATAGACTTCTCGCAAAGTAGCTCAACAATAGCCGCTTGAACTTCAGCGGCGAGATCCGCCCGCGTTTGAATGGAATCATCATCGTCCCTTAAAAGCGCCTGCGTGCCCCCGAGCTTTTGAACCTGAGTGAGTACAGCGGTTTTTAGGCCAGCAAAACTAAGGTCAAGTCCCTGCTTTTTGAGAAGAGGTCGTGGCAAGCGAAACCGTCCAGGAACCCCGTCCTCTGCAAGCCTCGCGACGGCGGGGCCTCCCGGGTAGCCAAGCCCAAGCAGCTGTGCCGATTTATCAAAAGCCTCGCCTGCCGCGTCGTCAATCGTTTCTCCAAGAAGTTTGTACTCACCAATTCCGGTTACTTCAAGAAACTGCGAGTGGCCACCCGAGACCAAAAGGGCAACGAAGGGAAAGTCGGGTGTTGCCGGCTCCGCCTGGCTCGGCTGCTGAGGCTGCTCCGATTGTCCCGAGGGCAGCAAACTCTCGCCCTCACCCAAACGAAGCAAGGGCGATAACAAATGCCCTTCCAGATGGTGGACAGGGTAAACCGGTTTGCCTAATGCCAGACCGAGCCCGTGAGCGAAGCTAGTACCCACCCACAAGGCTCCAGCCAGCCCAGGGCCCTGGGTCACCCCAATGCTGTGAATGTCGCGCAGATCAACCTGAGCCTGGCGCAGACACTCGTCAAGTAAAGGCAGAATACGCACCATGTGGTCGCGTGAGGCAAGCTCCGGGACCACCCCACCGTAGCGTTCGTGCATCTCGGTCTGAGAGTGCAGGGCCTGGCCCAAGAGCCTTGCCCGGCATCCTTGGCCTGGTCTCTTTGTCTGGTCCGGGATAAGCTCAAGCAACGCCAAGCCCGTCTCATCGCAGGAGGTTTCTATACCTAAAACGCGCATCTTTGCTTGCTTTGCTTCCCAGGCTTCGACATAATCACCGATTCTACTTTTTTCACACCTAGAAACTACTTTTTATGCCAGTCGTTCGAGTTAAAGAAAATGAGCCCTTTGAGGCTGCCATGCGGCGCTTTAAGCGCACCATTGAAAAAATCGGCCTGCTCACCGAGCTGCGTGCGCGTGAGTTCTACGAAAAGCCTACCGCTGAGCGTAAGCGCAAAAAGGCGGCTGCTGTGAAGCGTCATTACAAGCGTGTTCGCAGCCAAATGCTTCCTGCCCGCAAGTACTAGTTGATTTTGTAAGGGCGAGCCCAAGGCTCCCCAAAGGAAGTCATCACGTAGTTCAACGGAGGGGCCCGATTAGCCGCAGCCCCTGCTCTAAAGTCTTAAAAGAGTCTAAGCACGAACGATCGTGCACTCGGTTTGCGACCGGGCATCGCATAATGCAGTCATGATTCCTCCGTCGTTTATTGACGACCTGCTTCAGCGGGTTGATGTGGCTGATGTCGTTGGTCAGTATGTCAGCCTCAAAAAATCGGGCGCCAATTACAGTGGGCTTTGTCCCTTTCATACCGAAAAGTCGCCCTCCTTCACCGTAAGTCCCACCAAGCAGTTTTATCACTGTTTTGGCTGCGGAGCCCATGGAACAGCGGTCGGCTTTCTAATGGAGCATCTTGGTCTAAGCTTTCCCCAGTCGGTCGAAGAGCTTGCCAACCGTGTTGGGCTTCAAGTTCCCCAAGAGGTCAACAGCGCGAATGCTCAGGCGGACAGCAGCGACCGCCAGGCCAAGTCAGATTTAAAGTCCCGACTGCATTCGCACCTTCTCGAAGCTGCCCGCTACTACCAGCGACGTCTAAAAGACAGCCCCCAGGCCATTGACTATTTAAAGGGTCGCGGCATCTCGGGTGAGACCGCCAAACGCTTTCATATTGGCTATGCCCCGGCAGGCTGGCAGGGTTTGCAGTCGGTGTTTTCCGACTACAGCAACCCTGAGCTTGAGCAGGCAGGGCTTGTCATTGCGGGGCAGGGAGAATCGGCTGAGGGCCAGGTGGTGGAGGCCAAGCGCTATGACCGTTTTCGAAACCGCATTATGTTTCCCATCCTCAGCCCCCGCGGGGAGGTCATTGGATTCGGTGCGCGGGCGATGGGCGATGAACAACCCAAATACCTTAATTCCCCCGAAACGCCGGTTTTCTCAAAAGGCAGCGGGCTCTACGGTCTCTATGAGGCGCGGGCTGCCATTCGCGATGCGGGCGAAGTCTGGGTGGTTGAGGGCTACATGGACGTGGTGATGTTGTCCCAGTTTGGCCTTGGTCAGACGGTGGCCACCCTAGGCACCGCCACCACGGAAGAGCACCTTCGGCTTTTGTCACGCCAGTCCGGCCGGCTCGTTTTTATGTTTGATGGCGATACGGCAGGCCGCAAGGCCGCCGCACGGGCCCTTGAGACAAGCCTTGCCTTTGCTAGCGAAAAGTTTCAAATACGATTCGCCTTTTTGCCGCAGGGCCATGACCCCGACAGTCTTGCTCGTCAGAAGGGTAAGGAGGCTGTTGAAGAGGCCGCTCGCTCGGCCACGGCGCTCTCGGAGTTTGTGTTGCAGCATGCCGCAGATGACCAAGACTTAAGACTGGCTGAAGGCCGCGCTGCCGCTGCCGCCCAAGTACGACGGCTGTTTGCCCTGATGCCCAATTCTGAATTGAAGCGGCAGATTCTCTTGCAAGCCTGCCAGCGTTTTCAGGTGGACCCCTCAAGCCTCGGGGTCGCCTCGGCGCGGTCGAATCAGACGAGCCTACGGCCTAAGCCTCGGCAAGGGCGGCCGGCTTCAGGGGGTGCGATCGCAGGGCTGCCTGCAAGTAAGACGTTTAGCCTTGGCGATCGACTACTCCAGTTTCTCGTTCGTTGCCCAGCCTGGCTCGATGATATTGCGCAGCACCCCGACGCCCGACGTATTCTTGGTGCCCTTAGTGAGGCGCAACAGGCCGTTTATAGCTTCATTCAGGACAATCGCTCGCGGGCTGGCTTTGCGGGTCTTTTTGAGGCAGCTGCCCAACAATCGGACTCACTGGCCATGCAACTTTTCAAATCCCTTGCGCGGCCCGACCCTGGCATTGATGACCTTCTTGAGGATTCGGCATCCGAGGAGGCTCGCAGGGAGTTCGAGCGACTCCAAAATCGGCTCTTGCTTGCTGCCTTGCAAAGGGAGTCCGACGAACTCACTGCGGTGGCAAATCCCGATGCTCTGCAAAAACTTCGTCAACTTCACCAGAGAATGGTCGATTTAAAGCAAAGCTTGATTCAGTAGGCTGAAAAGCTTAAACTTGAAGGTTACCTCTGCGCAAGGAGCATTCGGAGCTATGTCGGGCAAATCAGGTAAATCCTCCGCACCTAAAATGGGTTCTAAATCTACAAATTCCAAGGCTGCAGCCACGAAGTCTGCCGCCTCAAAGTCTTCTGTGACTTCTCTAAAGCCGTCAACCAGCAAGGCGACTACTGGAAAAGGTAAGCCAGCCATTGCGGTCAAGCTGCCGGCAAAAACGAGTGCCAAGGCCTCTGCTAAAGCCAAGCCGGCTGTCAAGACCGCAGCAGTATCGTCGGCGAAAACCAAGCAGGTTGCAAAGCCCTCGGCCAAGCTACCCACCCCCAAGAAGGTCTCTGCAACGGCTAGCAAATCAGCCAGCAAAGCATCGCCAAAGCCGGTTGCGAAGCCAGCGCCGAAGCAGCCGATAGCCAAGGCTCAGGCCAAGACGTCGGCAAAGCCAACAGCAACTAAGGCCACTGCGAAGGCTGTTAGCCCAAAGGCCAAGGCCGATCCCAAAACCCAATCTGCCAACAAGCAGGGGTCGGGCGATAAGGCGCTTAAGACCGCCATTGCCAAACTAAGGGCCGGCTCGGAGCCGGCACCTGCGGTGCCGAAGGAAAAGGCCGCGACCACATCAAAGACTATGGCGAAGGCAAAGAGCCAAGGCGCGGCCAAGACGTCAAAAGAAACGTCGAAGAAAACGCTAAAGGCAACGGCTAAAGACAAGGCGAAACAAGTAAAGCTGGCGAAAGAAGTAAAGCCGGTGGTGGAAGCTAAGTTGCCCAAAGCCCCCAAAGCCCCAGCAAAGCCCACTGGAAAAAAACCGGGTAGGCCCGCTAAGGCAGCCAAGTCATCCGACGATGACGAGGCCGTCCCCGAGGCAGACGACGATTCCGAAGACAGCGATGCCGTTGTTGAGGTGGAAGTTCCTGCGCCTCGAAAGGGCGGTCGCCGGGCTCGCGATAAAAAACTCTTAGAGTTCATGCCCTCAGGCCCTTTGTCTGCCGAAGAAATTGAGGCACGTAAGGCAAGGCTCAAGGCGCTCATTCTGTTGGGCAAAGACCGAGGCTACCTTACCCACGCCGAAATCACCGATCACCTTCCTGATATTCAGCTTGACTCCGACCAGATGGAGTCCATTGTCTCCACCTTCCTCGAATGGAACATCTCGGTCTACGAGACGACGCCCGATACTGAGACGCTTCTGCTCTCAAGCAACACGCCCGCTGGCGATAGCGACGATGCCGAAGAAGAGGCTGAGGCCGCCTTGTCCACTGTGGTGGACTCCGAGTTTGGGCGTACCACCGACCCGGTTCGTATGTACATGCGGGAAATGGGCACGGTGGAGCTTCTCACCCGAGAGGGCGAAATCGCCATTGCCAAGCGTATTGAGGCGGGCCTTCGCGAAATGGTTCTGGCCATTGCTTCGTGCCCAACCACCATCAATGAAATTCTCGAGAATGCCGATCGTATTCGCGAGGCAACCACGCGCATTGACGAGGTCGTTGACGGCCTGGTTGACCCCAATGCTCCCGAAGAAGATCTCCTGTCTGCCTCCGATGCGGAAATTGCCATCGAAGAAGACGAGGGCGATAGCGAAGAGCAAGCCAACACCGCTCGCCTTGAAGAGCGCAAAACAGCGGCTCTTGAGAAGTTCGACACCATTCGCAAGCAGTTTGAAAAAATGCGTCGTGCCTTTGAAACCGACGGCTATAAATCGGCGCCTTACAACAAGGCGCAAGAGGCCATCATCAATGAGCTCATGGGTATTCGCTTCACTGCCAAAATGGTTGAGAAGTTTGCGGACACCCTAAGGGCACAGGTGGATGAGATTCGTCAAACCGAGCGCGCCATTCGTAATATTGCAGTCGATCGTGTGGGGCTCAGCCCCGACTGGTTTCTTAAGAATTTCCGTAGCAACGAGACCAACCTCGAGTTCTTTGCGAAAAAGGGTATGGCGGTCGCAGGAATGTCCTCTGACATTCTTGAGCGCAACCTTCCCGCTCTAAATGAGCTTCAGCAGAAGCTCATTGATATCCAAACCAAAGTGGTGTTGCCGCTTTCCGATCTACGCCACATCAATTCGCAAATGATCGCAGGCGAGAAGCGCGCCCGCGAGGCCAAGCGCGAAATGACCGAGGCCAACCTTCGACTGGTGATCTCCATCGCAAAGAAATACACCAACCGGGGACTGCAGTTTCTCGACCTTATTCAAGAGGGCAACATTGGCCTTATGAAGGCGGTCGACAAGTTCGAATATCGTCGTGGCTATAAGTTTTCCACCTACGCCACTTGGTGGATTCGTCAGGCCATTACCCGTTCCATTGCCGATCAGGCTCGCACCATTCGAATTCCGGTTCACATGATTGAAACCATCAATAAAATGAACCGTATCTCTCGTCAACTCCTTCAAGAAACGGGCCGTGAGCCAGATCCATCCGAGCTTGCTGTAAAGATGGAGATGCCGGAAGACAAGATTCGTAAGATTCTAAAAATTGCCAAGGAGCCCATCTCGATGGAGACCCCCATTGGTGATGACGACGATTCCCATCTTGGTGACTTCATTGAAGACCTGAACACCCTTCAGCCTCATGAGGCCGCTCTTCAAGACTCCATGCGCGATGTTGTTAAGGAAGTGCTTGACTCGTTAACGCCTCGAGAAGCGAAGGTTCTGCGCATGCGCTTTGGTGTTGAGATGGCAACTGACCACACACTTGAGGAGGTTGGGAAACAGTTTGATGTCACTCGTGAGCGTATTCGCCAAATCGAGGCCAAGGCTCTGCGTAAACTGCGCCATCCCAGTCGAAGCGACAAACTTAAAAGTTTTCTCGATACGCTTTAATATTTTGCTTAATCGTCTAAGTGCTTTCTTGTCTGGGAGCGCTCACAGGTAGCCAGACGGCAAAGCTTAGCGTGGGGTCATCTGGGCTTGGGGGTGTATAAAGTACCCAGCCCCCTAGTCGCTCGCTAAGCTCGCGCACCAAGAAAAGTCCAAGCCCTGAACCGGTATCGCGCTGAGCAGAGGCATGCCGGTAGTATTTGTCAAAAACCCGGTCTGCATCAGGCAAAGAACCAGGGTTCGGTAGGTTGTTTACGACAATTCTGACCCCCTTGATTCCCTGTTGAACCTCGGGCGCAAGCCTTAACGTCACAGGACTTCCTGCAGGTGAATAGCGGTTTGCGTTATCTAAAAGATTAGAAAGCACGACCTTGACTAGGGTAGGGTCTGATCGCACGGTAACCGGAAAACGAGTGTCAAGCTTCGTGCGGCGTGCCATATCACGTTCATCAATAAGCTCAATTGCAAGTCGATTAAGGTCCACAGACTCAAACTTTGAGGTGTGAAGATCAAGGTCTTCCACCATCTCAGCCTGACGGCATCGTTCAATAACATCGGACATACTTTTTACAGCCCGTCCGGCCGCTTCGCGAAGCTTGGTCTCTATGCCCGAGCCACCCAAGACTAGGCGAATGACTGACAAGGGTGTTTTTAGCTCATGCACCAGCATCGCCATAAACCGCCCCTGCTCTTGACGTCTCTCAGACAATATCCTGACCTCTTGCTCCATAAGGCTCATCTTGGCTCTTGCTTCAAGCCGAATAGACTCGTGCTGCTTTGCTCGGGTCATTAGCAAGCCAAGCAGCAAAAGACTCGTAAAAAGCCCGTGAATAAGAAAGGCATTGAGCGCAAGCTCTTGGCCCGCCCAGACCCCTAGAGCGGGAAGCGTGGCAACTTGGAGGGACACAGCAAATACGGTGTAAGTAAGAACAAGCTGAAATTTTGAAATGCTTGGTGCTTCCCCTTTTGGCTCCTTGTAGGCAGTTGTTGTTAGTGCACATAAAAGTGCGATTAAAGGAAAGACGTTTGCAACCACTGTGTTGGTAAAGAGTGCGGTCTGTGTCTGGCCAATGGCAAAGAGTAATAAACCAAGTGGAAAGACTGCGACTCCACTCCAGAGGAGTTTGTGCAAAAAAGGATGCGGTTTAAATTCTTCTAGCAGTCTGGCGTGAAACCAAGAGCCAGCCGAGACCACAAACAACACCGCAACGCTAAACCCACGGTCTGTCCAAGTGCCTATGCCAAACGCTGTGAATACGACCCCCATAAGACCTGTAAAGCCACTTACATAAGCCAAGTCCGCAACCTGCTTGACTAGAAATGTCGCGATGACTTTGTCAAAGCTTAGGTAAAGTTGTGCGAGGGCCCAGATGGCAAAAGTAAGGAGAAAGCCGATGTAGCCGCCAAGCAGGAGACCTTGGGCTTGTTCGAATGACGCAGCCTCAAACGATGTCTGAACGTCAATCAGAAGCAGGTGGCTACTCTGACTGCGGAGCCTAACAAAAAAGGTACTTGGCTCGGAAGACGCTGGAATATCGAAAACACCATTGAGTTTCAAAAGGTGTGGCGCCTCTGCGGGCAGGTTTTGGTCGCCAAGTTGAGCGACCAAGATCAGTGAAGGATCGGTGCCTGTGCCTTGCGCGGCGAGTTCCGAATCAAGCTTGTAAATTTCAACGGAGTCTAGAAATGCGGGCCGTGTTCGAAGGACGAGGGGCTCGCTGTGCGGGAGCAACTCTAGTCTTACCCAGCAGGTGCCCTTGGTAAACCCTCGACTAAGAACACCCTCAAGAGGCTTCCACTCAGCCTTTGCGAGTTCGGACAGAGGGGCGCTTCCGTTTGGATCATAAAAAGTGGTGATTGCCTTGACATACGAGCTTTGCATTTGAGCGTCTGCTGCTTGGGCCAGTGCGGTAAGGCAATTCACCATCTGCAGCAAGCCAAAGGCCAGAAAAATACCCATAGCTCTAAGCGAAGCACGCCCAGTCGGGACGATCATCTTATATTTCCTTTTGCAAGCTATTACACTGGCATCTTAACTTCACTTTCATACTCTCTGATGTCGCTCACCCAGACCTCTTTAAATATTGTTCTCGTTGAGGACCATGACCTTCTTCGGACGGTGACAGAGTCGGTCCTTAAGGAGGCGGGTCATCAAGTTCTTGCCTTGACATGCGCGGAGGAGGTTGATGAGGCTTTGTCGTTCATGAACCCCGACTTGTACATTTTGGACCTCAACCTTCCCGGCGAGGATGGTCTTACCTTGTCCCGAAGAATTCGTAAGTCTCATCCACGGGTTGGAATTATCATGACTACGGCGCGCACCGACATTTCCGACCGCCTCGATGGCTATGAAAGCGGTGCCGATATATACCTGCCCAAGCCCACCGATCCTTCAGAACTTCTTGCGGCCGCAGTGGCGCTTGCGCGAAGGCTGCACCCTGAATTTTTTGTGGACTCTACTTCTTCCTTACAAAACATCCCTCGGGTGGACGACCCCAATGGTCACCCAGACACTCTTGCAGGTCATTCGTCGAAATTGTCCGCAAATTCGGCCGATTCATCCGGAGAAGATAGGCGGCTTGGGGATTCCGTGCTTTTGTTATCTACGCAGAGCATGCGACTCGTTGGGGTTCGTCAGCAGGTCTTGCTCACCTTTTCAGAGGTTCAACTTCTTAGCGGTTTTGCACGAACTGCTGGTGGGGTACTTGAACGCTGGCAGATTGCATCCATTTTGGATATTGATATGGATACAAATACGAGTGCAAGTCTTGAAATGCGGGTTGCACGCCTACGAAGAAAAATATACCAAGCGTGTGGGCACGAGGTACCCATTCGGGCTGTTCGAGGTCTTGGCTATAAGCTGTGTCTGACCATAACAGTGATCTAGCAAACCTTGGTGGTTATTGACTCTTTTTCTTCCTTCTGGGTATTAACTGAGCTCGACCGGTGCGAATCCACGCAACTCCTTGCTATTGAATTCATTCGACAGGGTCGTTACCGCCAGCCTTTTATTTTTTCTTGCCTTCAACAGAGCTCAGGCTTTGGTCAGAGGGGCAATAAATGGGTTCATTGTGGTGAAGCTTTGGCAATAAGCCTCGCCTGGGAGGCACAGGGCTTCGATGTGGCTCCTGACGATCGTTGGCCTTCTTGGGTAAGTCTCTGGGTATTGCAAGCTTTGAACTCGTATGACGGTCGCTTAATGGAGCAAGTAAGGCTCAAATGGCCGAATGATCTTGTGGCACGCAATAAGAAACTTGGTGGTGTATTGATTACTCAGATCGTTCACCAAGGACGAACCTTTCGAATTGCGGGGCTTGGCCTTAACCTGGTGTGGACCGAAAGTAAACCGCACGATTTGCCGGCGATAGACCTAAAAACCCTTATTGGGGAGCCTGTTGATAGGGTTCGGCTTTTCCACTGTATTAAGCAGTCGCTTGCAAAAGGCGTTGGCATGCCTCGCGATGAAAAGGCCTTGGATCTTGCGCTCGAAAGCCTTCGGGCGATTTGACCCTCAACCTCCAATTTAAATACACCCGCTACAATAAGGACTGCGTGGGCCGTTAGCTCAGTTGGTTAGAGCAGAGGACTCATAATCCTTTGGTCGTAGGTTCAAGTCCTACACGGCCTACCAATCTGCAAGCCATTCTTAGCGATCTTAAGATTTCTTTGAATGGCTTTTTTCATTTTAAGACTACACATAGACTACAAATCCTCGGCCTAGCGGGAAGCATGCTCACTTAAATCTCCTCCTACGGCTAGACAGGGGGGGAGGGGTAACTTCACAGCGACAGAGCATTTGGTCCTGGCGAGACACACGAAAAAGAAGTTTTAGCTGATGCTCTAAAATTAGAGTAGCAGAACACCCTCACGATCTCTAAATGGCGCTGGTGCAAAAGAGATATTAAAGGCGGGCGGCCTGGGCGGCGTTAGCTTTTTAAGTCAGGTCACAGGCACACTTACAGGAGTTGTTATTGAGGTGCTGGGGGCAAGCATTATTTACGCAGGCCTCAAAGCAACAACTGGCCTACGACTGGATCGCGAGCAGGAGTTGATGGTGCCGACCTGAGTATTCATAAGGTATCCGCCTCACCCCAACGTGAAACCAACTGGTAAAAGCTAAATTACTAAATAGAACCTGGCCAAGGTGGGGGTCGAACATCGGAATGACAGCTTGGAAAACTTCAGTCCATCTAATGGCTTCACCCGAAGATTTCGGATTGGACTCCATCTTTTTGTGGCCTTAAATATTCCCTGTGCCTTATCCCGTTTTGTCCATCAACTGAATCTTATGTGACAGAACAATGGCCAGTATCGTCGTCATGACTGAGATGACCGAGACAAGAAAATAACCATTCTCAACACCCTGCAAGATAAGCCCACCAAGCCAGGCAGCGGTACCCATTGCAATTTGTTGTGCAGAGCTATTCACGGCCATGAATCGACCCCTGTATTCCGGGCGAGTTACCGAGATGAGGCTAGCACTTAGAGGAACCATTCGACCTGACACAAATACAAAGAATATTGTTGTCACTAACAATACGATCAGTAAAGAATGTGGGCCTAGATTGGGTAACAGAACTAGCGGGACGATCGAGACAAGACAAACCCACCGAAAAGTCTCAAGCTTCCCGTAACGATCCGCCGCTGCTCCAAGAAGTCGAGACGTGAAAAAGGTCGCCGCTCCACCAAACAAATAAACAAAGGGGATAGATGAAGATGAAACTCCAATATTATTAACTAAGTGCAACGTGATGTAGGGAATAAAAATGAAGCTTGTAAATAAGACTGTCATGCTTAGGGCAAACGACCTCAAAACATTAGGTTGACTAAACATCGAAAAAAACGAATTGAGGTATTCGTTTAATCCGGTCATAGGAGATGTACTCGCCTTACCGTCAACCCCTTGATCCGATCGATGACTTACCGCGGTAGGTACTAGGCTAAATGCATAAACAAAGAGAATTGCCCCTAAGAGGCTAATAAACAAAAAAGATGCTCTCCACCCCACAAGATTAGCAATACCTAAAGAAAGAGGAACGCCAAGAACGCTTGCAATTGAGAAGGCGCTTAGAATTAGCCCGGCTGCTTTTCCCCTCCTTTCGAAAGGAATGAAATCACCCGACAGGGTATGAATGACAGCCCCCATAACCCCACCAAAAGCACCCGTCAGTATACGAGCCAAAAGCAATTGACCATAGCTTTGCGAGGCAGCACAAGCGATGGCAGAGACAATGAAAGCGCTAAAAATAACTAGAAACACTGTCCGACGGGGGATCCTGTCTAGAATCAATGCAACCGCTATTGCTGAGAAGGCTCCTGAGTAGGTATAGGCGGAAATAAGTAGCCCAAATGAGCTGGTATCGACCCCAAAGTCCGTAACAATTTGTGGCCCAAGAGGCATCATGATCATGAAGTCAACAATGTGACAAAAATGCGATCCGGCCAAAACTAGAATAAGTTTTTTCTCGTTTATAGGTAGCAAGTTGACCAGCTTTTAAATCAGGGGGAGTTGGAACTAACGGGGGGTAGTCGATAAAAAATATATTCAATTGTTGGCGCAGGCGATCTGAGCAAACGCCCGGTATTCATCAGAATCCCTGAACGCTGCGAACTTTGGTGCCTAACTTTTCGTAAATTTCTACTTCCTAATCTCTAGCTCCTAAAGGACGGAAGCCTCTATCTTTATCTTGTTTCTAAAAGCGGTAAGTCTACGCTTTCAGGCTGGTGCCTTTGTTAATCGCAATCAACCCCGCCTGCCTCAATTGTCACGATTGGCGAAGACTTTTGAATATGGCCACTAAGGCATTGGAACATCTGTGGTGAACTTTGGAACGGAGTAACCAGCCTGCACCGCCGGGCGTTCTGCGATTCGCAAATACCAGTCCTTAACGT
>Ga0181606_10000825_pt1 | contig 26371 bp, 25 predicted proteins | sample 041ome_10_FD_132994 | JGI IMG/M metagenome (GOLD analysis project Ga0181606, IMG submission 132994) | Coastal salt marsh microbial communities from the Groves Creek Marsh, Skidaway Island, Georgia - 041412US metaG (megahit assembly) | ecosystem: Environmental > Aquatic > Marine > Intertidal... | reverse complement strand
CTGTTTTGTGCGCCCTTTATGCTTAGGTTTGTGCAATCATTTTCGGTCAAATTTGCAGTTCAAACAGGGTTTTTAGCGGTTGCGATCTTATTTGCCGTCGCCACAATTGTCAGTGATTACGCGTGGGGGACCGTCGCATTTTTGTTCGTGGGCAGTTATTTTTTGATTTTGTTAGACATTTGCGGGGGATTGCCATTCTTGATGTCGGTGAAGCCCTCTGAGCGTACTGAAATGTCTGCAATTTATTCTAGCTTTCGTGACGTTTCGGGTATCCTGACGCCTGGGATTGCATGGCTGATCCTGACCGTTGCACCTGTGTCTGGCATCTTTTTGGCTTCTGGCATTGCCAGCTTGGCAGCTTGGAAAGTTGCGGGAAGCTTACATCCGAGACTTGGAAAAAACCGCTTGTCGCCTGTAAGATAGCGATCAAACACGAGGATAAAATGGCGCGAAAAGTATTACTTTTGATTATTGACGGCGTTCCCTATCGCAATTGGACAAGGCTTTTTGGTAATCTTGAGGGGTGGGTACAGTCCGGTGACGCGCGGCGTTGGAAGATGACATCTGTTTTACCAAGCACGTCAGCCAGTTGTTATGCGTCTATCCACACAGGCGTGACGCCACAGACGCATGGTGTAACGGGAAATGACAATATTTTTCGCGTCAAACAGCCTGACATTTTCGGTCAACTGCGCAAAAAAGGATATGTGACAGGCGCCGTGACGCACAGTTTTTGGTCCGAATTTTTCAATCGTGCGCCGTTTGATCCAGTGCGCGATATTGAATACGATGAACCCGATAGCGCGACCATCAATCACGGACGTTTTCACACGATGACGGGGTATGGTTTGATTAATCAAATGACACCCTCTGATGCCGATTTATTTGCGACATTAACGATGCTGTGCCATCGGTTTTCATTGGATTATGGTATTTTGCATACCTGCACATTGGACAGCATGGGCCACCGTTTTTTTCACGATTGCCAAGAAATGGATCATGCCTGTTTTGTTATGGATGAAATGTTGGCGCGTTGGGTCCCAAAATGGCGCGAAATGGGGTATGATTTGATCATTACCGCAGATCACGGCCAAGATGCCCGTGGACATCATGGTGGCCATGATCCGTTACAACAGGAGTTTGCTTTGTATTACTTTGGCGATGCAAACTATTGTGGCGATGCAGAAATGTTGTCACAGCTACAGCTGGCACCAACGGTATTGAATCTTATGGGTGCAGAGATTCCATCGACCATGCAGCACAGCCCGTTTTTACAAATATCTTAATGACGCGGCGCTTTGCACGGGTTTTAGTTGGTATCAACCGGCTTTGATCGCAACTTGGTCGCGGTTTCGCGTTCTGCGCGTTTGCATGACTGCGGCGGCAGATCACGGTCTAAAAGGGTCAGATCCTCTAAGACCATATCGCCCATGCCTTTGAAAACCTCGTCCATTGCCCCTGCACGATGCGCAGACTTTAGTAGCCCCGGCAATGTACGAGCGCGGTGATCGTGTGGCAATGGCTCTTGTGGCCAGACGTCAGTCGCGGCTGTGATATGGCCAGCTGCGATCGCATCTAACATAGCATCAAAGTCGACAACTTCTGCGCGGCTCATCAGGATAAATCGGCATCCTTTACGCATTTTTGCAAAGGCATCGCGCCCGATAAAATGCGCGTTTTCGGTGGTAACGGCAGCCATGACAAAAATGAAATCTGAGTGATGCAGGATTTCATCAATTGTGACGGGTTGTACGCCGTATTTTTCCAATGTCGACGGCGCCATCCAAGGGTCGAAAACACGAATGTTGCAGGAAAATCCGCGCAGTAACCCCCGAAGAGTTCGCCCAAGATCACCAAAGCCAATGATCCCCACATCAGCGCCCGAAATCATACGCGCAGCGGTGTTGCCATCGCCGCCCCATAATTCAGTATTGTCACCAAATGCTGCGGTATTGTGTGAAATCCCGCGTGCTAGATCCAATGCAAATCCTAAGCTGATTTCGGCAACCGGTTGTGCAAAAACAGCACCTGTCGTTAACACATGGATCCCGCGTTCAAAAAGCGTCTGATAGGGCATGTTGTTGATCAGGTTACTTTCAACATTAAAAATTGCCCGCAATGACGACAGCGAATCCAGTGTCTTGGCTGAAATGGGCGGCTGGCCGATGATATAACGCACTTCGGACAAAAGTTTCGGATCTAGGGATCCAACCTCTGAGGCTTGTACTTCGATTAACTCGTATCTTGCGCTCAGGTCCTCTAACTTTTCAGGGGTAAAGATTAATTCCAGAGTACGCGGTTCTGGGGCGCAGATTATTTTGTGTCTTTGAACATTCATCATAGGATCCTTTGCGCATATCGGCACTGCTGGCGCAGATTGGCGTATAAAGTTTTCTCATTCAAGGACTAGCGAGAGGTGTTTTTTTTTAATAGCCTCAACACGAAATACAATTGCTGCGATTAAGGACACAAACTATGGGACTTTCTGGAACACAAGCATACCCATCTGCCAAACGTCGCCTAAGATTGGGAATTGTCGGCGGCGGCGGAACGGCGCTGGTTGGTCAATGGCATTGGACGGGCGTTCGCTTGTCCAATAGATGGGATTTGGTTGCTGGTGCGTTGTCCTCTGATCCAGAACGTGCGCAAGCCTTTGGGCGTGATTGGTTTTTGCCCCAAGATCGGATTTATTCAGATTATAAAAATATGGCACAGGTCGAAGCAGCGCGTGAAGATGGCATTGACGCCGTTTCGATTTGCACACCAAATTGGACGCATTTCCCAATCGCCATGGCCTTTATGGAGGCCGGAATCAATGTCATTTGTGACAAGCCTATGACGCTTACCAATCAAGAGGCCCATAGGCTTGCGCAAAAGGCACAAGAGACAGGTGTCTATTTTGCGGTGACCCATCCTTATGTGTTTCATCCTATGGTCCGTCAAATGCGCGAGATGATCGCCAATGGTGCGCTGGGCAGCGTTCGTCAGGTCTTGGTCGAGTATGCCCAAGACTGGGGGACTGAGCCTGATGACCCAGACAACCGCACGATTGCATGGCGTCGTGATCCTGCAAAGGTTGGGCGTACCTCGGCAACAGGCGACATTGGCACGCATGCGCTACAGTTGTTAGAATATACAACTGGTCTTAAGGCTGCAAAACTGCGTGCCGATTTCCATATTTGTGGCGCCGAAAAAGCGATGGAGGATACGGCCTTTATCAACTTAAAAATGGAAAATGGCGCGCCTGGTATGATGTGGGTGACACAAGCGGCACCAGGAAATTATTGCGGCCTTCGATTGCGTGTTTATGGCGAAAAAGGCGGTGTACAGTGGGATCAAGAGTTTCCAGAAACGATCAAATACACGCCGTTGAACATGCCAGAACAAACCATCGTGCGGGGTCATGGTGCGGGTGTTGTCCCCGCTGCCGAACGTATGGTGACCTTGCCACGTGGGCATGGTGAATCCCTTAGTGATGCATGGGGCAATCTTTACCGCGAAATTGCCATCGCGATCGATGCGCATCAAAGTGGAACAGTTATTTCTGATGATCTATTGGCGGTGCCGACGGTTGAAACAGGTGTGCGTGGTGTTCAGTTTATGAACGCCACCGCAGACAGCCATGAGGCTGGCGGCGTGTGGGTTGATTTTTAAGACAGACCATTCGTCAGAGTATCTTTCCAAAAACGGGTAACGTCATCGGAAATTGCAGCTTGTTTGACAGGGTCCATTTTTGCCAAGGTTGCATAGGTGTGATTTAGCCGCGGGTTGCCGCGTAACTTATCCTGATTTCGGATGAAAAAATCCCAATATAGATAATTAAACGGACACGCTGTTGGGCCGTTTTTTACACTGACATTATAGCTGCAGCCTTTGCAATAATCCGACATTTTATTGATATATGCACCGCTTGCCGCATAGGGTTTAGAAGCAAGATATCCGCCGTCCGCAAATAAAATCATGCCTGATACATTCGGCAGTTCAACCCATTCATAAGCATCGGCATAAACGATTAGGAACCATTCATTTACCTTGTCTGGGTCTATTCCTGCAATCAAAGCAAAATTTCCAATGACCATTAAACGCTGGATGTGATGCGCATAGGCGTTTTCTTTGGTTTCAGTGATACATTGGCGCAAACAGTTCATTTTTGTCTGTGCATTCCAGAAAAATGCCGGTAGAGGATTTTGCGCCTCTAGGTAATTGGCGGTTGCATAATTTGGCATCTGCATCCAGTAGATGCCACGCACGTATTCACGCCATCCGATGATTTGACGAATGAAACCTTCGACTGCGTTCAAAGGCGCATGCCCATCATGATAGGATTGTTCAGCGGCCTGCGCACATTCTAATGGCAACAAAAGCCCACAATTCAGATAAAAACTGATATGCGAATGATACATCCAAGGTTCGTTTGTCAGCATCGCATCTTGGTAATCCCCAAATAACGGCAGCCGCTCTTTGATAAAGTGATGCAGAATCGCAAGTGCATCTTTACGTGTCGTCGCAAAGTGAAGCGGCAATAGATCACCAAAGTGGGTGGCAAAACGCTGCGACACCAAATCAATCACCTCTTGGGTGATGTGATCTGGCGATGAATGAAAGGGGGGCGGAACATCCAAACCATTTTTGGGGGGCTTTCGATTTTCGGCATCATAATTCCATTGCCCGCCTATGGGCAAATCACCATCCATCAAGATATTATATTTGCGTCGCATAAGGCGGTAAAAATATTCCATCCTCAGTTGCTTGCGGCCCTTTGCCCAAGCCTGAAATTCATCAGCATGACACAAAAAACGGTGATCAGCACGAATTTCAACGGGCGTGCCCAAGTCCGTAACCCATGTCTTGATGTCGGCGAACACACGATATTCGTTGGGCTCAGTGACGATTATGTGATCAACGCCAAGCGCTGTGATCGCACGCGCCACTTCGGTTTTAAACGATCCTGTGTTTTCAGGATCATCAAGGCGAATATAGCGCACCTGAAAGCCATCCTTCGATAGGTCGTCGGCAAAATGGCGCATCGCAGAAAACAAAAAAGCGATCTTTTTCTTGTGATGTTTTACATAGGTTGCTTCGTCGATGACTTCGCACATCAAAATGATGTCATTTCGTTTGTCGCCCCCCTCAAGCGCAGAAATCTTAGTGCTAAGTTGATCCCCAAGGACCATGCGCAAAGTTGTCATAATGTTCCCTAATCAAGCCGGAATTTCAGAGCCATCCCACGCAAAGCATTTTCCGCTTTGGTCAGGGGTTAGGTTGTCGATGACGCGGATCAGGTGATCTGCCGCATACTCTGGGCCAAACAACTTGCCTTCACGGACGTTGCCTTGGAAAGGTTTGGACAGGCTGCTGTCAACTGTACCAGGATGCAATCCAACCACCACTGATAATTTATAGCGGCGCGCGGCCTCTATCGCGGCGTTCTTCAAAATCATGTTCAAGGCGGCCTTGGAGGCGCGATAGGCATACCAACCGCCAAGTTGATTGTCTGAAATGCTGCCGACGCGGGCAGATAATGCAGCAAAAACACCGCGACGATCGCGCGGAAGCAACGGCAAATAGTGTTTGGCAACCAGTGCTGGAAATACGGAATTTGCGGCAAGAATCCTTTGAAATTTCTCTATCGACAAATCTCGTAATGATTTTTCAGGTTGGAGATCGGCACCCTCATGCAATAGACCTGTCGCCACAAAAATAATATCAAACGGGATATTCTGAAAGGAAATCTCAGCCGCAGTCTTGATCGATAACTCATCTGTGTAATCGATTGTGTGGTGAAAGCGATTTGATTGATCTTGCTGGCGCGAAAATGTGTGAATTTCACACTCTGGATAATGATATTGATAGCGGCGTGTTATCGCCGCGCCAATTGTTCCTGAGCTTCCGAATATTGCAATTTTCATGGCGATTTATCCGTGGTTAATCGCTTGGCAAGTTGAAAATACAAGGCATTCGGTAGAATTCGCAGCAATTTGATGAACAGTGTAAACCGTTTTGGAAAGTGAATTTCAAACGACGACTTGACCAACCCATCCGCAATTGCAGTTGCCGCATCGGATGGTTCAATAATCATTGGCATTGTGAAATCGTTTTTATCCGTCAGCGGGGTTCGCACAAATCCTGGATTTATCACTTTAATATCTAACGTCGGATGTTCCAGTTTCAGGGTTTCGGCAATATTGATTACAGCGGCTTTGGTCGCACTGTAGGGTTGACCGTTGGGCAGACCACGAAACCCAGCAACGGATCCGCAGAGCGCAAGCTGCCCAAAGCCTTGTGTGGTCAAAATCGGTAAAACCGCATGCAGCACATGAAACGTACCCATAACGTTTACATTGACCAGATCACGGACTTTGGCGATATCCATTGAGTCAATGCGAACAGGATCATAGACAGCGGCAAGATGCACAATGCTGTCAATTCTATTGATCTGGATGCTGATCGTTTGCGCCGCCTGTTCGACCTGTTCAATATCGGCGACGTCCAGCGGCAACAATATGTGATCCCCCTCTAGTTCTGCTCCAAGTGCAGTCAAGGCATCTGCGCGCCGTGCTGACAAGATCAAAGTCGCGCCGCGCCGATCGAGTTCTTGCGCAAGCGCGTGCCCTATGCCGCTGCTTGCGCCGATGATCCAAATGGTTTTGCCACTAACAGTTTTCATAATTTCAGTTTTGTTTTTGCATGAACACGGTTAGTTCGCCAACTTTTAGGCCAAATTTTTTCATAAAAGCGCGGTTTACGATCACGCCGTCATTCATTAGGAACATGCGATCATCAAATGCGATTTTATAATTGCTGTCGCCAACTTGTAGGTCCATCGTATAAGTCCAATAAATTGAATTGCCTGATACCTTTCCAATTGCTGTGCCTACAATGTCGCCCGCCGTACCGTGGAATTCTGTTCCAGAGACCTTTTTCAGATTCCATGTTCGTTCTTGTGTTTCGCCATCATAAAAGCGGAAATATTCTTGCAAGGTTCCGGTGTCGCCATCCCATGTCCCAACCAGATCTATGTCAAACTGTCGTGTGACTTTTCCAGTATAATCTTGAACAATGCCCCATGCTTTGATTGGTCCGTTAAAATAGGCTGCAACATCTAGTGCAGGTTCACGGCCAGCGTTCTTTTCAACCTTGTTACCGCCCCAACAGGCGCTAAGAAACGTGAGTAGTGCCATTAGGAGTACCCCCTTTAAAATTTTCATCTCTAGGTCCTTCTTTGATAATCATGTTCGAAATCAGCACTGCTGAGATCGCTTTGATGATGCATGGAATAATTGCATAACACACCAGCAAGACGCGCAAAGCCTCAGGCGAATTTTCGCTTCCCGCGTTGAATCCAAAGATATCTAACGTAACAAGCGTGCCAAACGCCGCGAGAGCTAATGCAAATTTTGGTAGAAACGATAACGCTGCATAGTACTGGGTCGCATCGTCACGGTGCGCGCTTCTGTCAATTCTGGCTGCCAATAGCGCTGGTGGGAATGCCAAATCTGCGCCCAATGCGGTTCCTGACAAAATGCAAATCGCTGCATATGCTATGATATCATTGGGGGTTAAAAAAGCGGCCCATCCAAATGTGACAATTGTCAAAAGATGTGCGAACAACCATGTGCGCCATCCGCCATATCGGCGCGCTAAATTGCTCCAGGCGCCTATGAATACGGCACCTGAAATAAAATAGAGTGCCAGAAATAGGCCGGCGTAGTTTTCAGCATTCAAATAATCGCGAATAAAGAAAAGCGTAATCGCGGCGGGCACGGATGCCGCAAAGTATGATATAAAGCAGATGACAAAAAATGCCGGATCGCGATTAATCAAAATTGAAATAAATGCAAAATTTGATGCTGCCCCTGTTTTTGATGACAGCGACGCATGTTCAGATAAGAATTTCATGAACAAAGCATAGCCCACACAAATCAAGATAAAAAACAGACCAAATAATAAAGGAAATGTGATGTGATCCGGAAAACGTAGGCCTAATACGCTGGGCGTGATCGCGGCAGTCAATAAACCGATCAGGCCAAACCCTTCGCGCCAAGACGAAATTGCGATCCGTGTTTTGGTGTTGTCTGACCAAAAACCACCGATCAAATTAATGTTGATCGTTAGTATACTAAATCCTGTTGTCGCCAAGATCATCGCAAAGCTGAACCAAAATAAAGCCCCAAATATAACAGGTGGGCCGATGTAAAGTGCGGCAATCCCACCGATCATGAGTGCAAGACCAGACATAATAATACGTTTTCTGTGTTCAGGTATTTTGTCACAAAAATACCCAATCAGCGGATCCTGAATTCCGTCAAAAAGCCGTATCACTAACAAGATGATCCCTAGTGTTCCAAGGCTTATTCCAAAGCTGCGCGCATAATAATCAGGCATATGCATATAAAGGGGCAACCCTGCAAAAGCCAAAGGCAGCGCGATAAAACTATAGTTTACCAAAGATCTGATGTTTGGCGCGTCGTTCATAACTTTGCCGATTTAACGGATATAGCACACGGCGCTCGAAGCGATCTGTAGCTAAGTCCGTTAAATAATGTTCTAGGCATTTGTCAGCTCGATTTGCATCACATCGGTTCTGCCGGACCGGAAACCAGCAATGCACCCAGCAAGATAAAAACGCCACAAACGGATGAATTGTTCGTCGTATCCAAGCGCAAGAATTTCCGCTTTTTTCGCATCGAAAGTTTCTAACCATTTTTCTAGCGTTTTGGCGTAATCCTGACCAAAGAAAAAACCCTCTGCGCTGGTCAATCCAGCTTTCGCCGCTTCTTGTTTGAACCGTGTCGGGCTTGGCAACATACCACCTGGAAAAATATAGCTGCGGATGAAATCACCGCTTTTGCGATAGCGGGGGAAATCATGTTCATTCATTGTGATTGTTTGAATGACCGCTTTGCCATTGCTCTTTAACAATGATGATAATTTAGAAAAATAGGTGCCCCAAAACCGTTCGCCCACTGCTTCGAACATTTCAATCGAAACGATGTGGTCATACTTGCCGCTTTGCAGGCGATAATCCTCTAAAACGACGTTTGCGTTCGATCCAAGGCGTTGTGTGGCATAGGCATGTTGTTCATCAGAAAGCGTTATACCCTTGATCCCGAAATCGCCACGTTCTGATGCGCGTGCGGCAAATCCACCCCATCCGCATCCAACTTCAAGAATTGACCCTGACATTGTGTCGAATTGATCGACGATACGGTCATATTTGTTGTGTTGCGCGATCTCTAAGGATTCATCATCGCTTTTGTAAATTGCGGATGAATATGTCATGGTTGGATCTAGCCATAATTTGTAAAAATCATTGCCCAAGTCATAATGGGCATGAATGTTTTTACGGCTGCCTTTTAGGGTGTTCATTCGGGTCAGATAAGACAACATGGACATGCTGCGTGAAAGTGCGCTGCCCGAGAGCATACGGTCGAATACAGGACGGTTGTCCAGTCCGAGGCATGTTAAAGCCACCAAGTCATCTGTTTCCCAACGACCTGCGCGAAAATCTTCTGCAAAGCCAATATCGCCGCGTTGGATCAGGTTTGAAATAACATTCCAATCGCGTATTTCAATTGTCGCAACATGTCCTTGGCCCTTGCCGCCGAAGGATCGTTTCTTTCCGTCGGGCGTCACAACAGTCAACGCCCCAGACTCCATCTGGTCTAGGCGTTTGAATACCTGATTTGCAGCAATTTTCCCAATCATGCTCACTGTTTAATTCCCGTCCCATATCGTTGCAGTTACAACGCGATTACAAATTCGTAACCTATTGCGTTGTGGTTATTTTTTCTTGTTTTTGCGTCGGCTTTGGAATGTACTTGATACCTTTCAAGACAATTTTCAATGCCTGCCAATGAATCAGCAGTATGGCCTTGAGTGTGATCAATGGATAGCCCAAGAATGCTTTTCGTTGCGAACTTTTATTCAGAGGCGCCAATTTCCCAATAACCGACGTTACTAGCTTTTTCTGGCCGAGTGCATCAAAGAAATTTATCCATATCCCACAGGCTTCATCACGTATGTCAAACCGGAATTCATAATGTCCAGCGCGTTCAAGAAAGGGCGAGACATGGAATACCTTTTTACCGCTGAGCGTGTCAGTGGCTTTGATCGTCTGAGCGTCTGGATGTGCGCAGACATAGGTATGTGTTTCGCCAAAGGTATTGTTCACTTCACACAGAACCGCACGAATGCTGTTGTTTTTATCGTAACATAGCCAAAAGCTAACTGGGTTAAAGACATAACCAAAAACACGTGGCATCGTCAAAAGAACGATTTCACCATCCGCGGCCCCTAATCCATGGGCGTTCAAGATATTGCGTGCCCATGCCATAAGGCTTGACCCATCTTTGGGCCCGTGATCCCTGGCGCGAACGCTGAGCACCGACAATTTGTTGCGTGTGATTGGCAAGGATCCAAACACTGACAGCGGCAGGGCCATGTAGTAGATGCCGTATTGAAAGCCATTTACCTTTGGGAAAAGTCGACGGTGCATCACCTTTCCGAATAAAACAGAAGGTGTCATTCCCACGGAATGCGGCCCCCCATCTTTTTGACAACATTTACAGCACTTAATAGCCCATCTTCGTGAAAACCATAGCGCTGGTAAGCACCACAGAACCATAGGCCATCTTTACCTTGCACCTCGTCCAATCGCGCCTGTGCTTTGATCGCCGGCCCATCGAAGACAGGATGGGCAAACACATGTTCGTCGTGGATCGCGTCCTCTTTTGGACGCCGCCCTGGATTCAATGTCACAAAAATTTGTTCATCGGTATCAAGCGGCTGCAGGTTATTCATCCAATAACTTAGGGAAACGGTCGGTTCTGTGTCTTTGCGTTTGTCGGATAGATAAATCCAGCTTGCCCACGACTTTTGACGCTTTGGCATAAAGCTGCGGTCAGAATGCACGACAATTTTATTTTCCTGATAGCTGAATGCGCCTATCACCTCTTGGATAATTTTAGACGGCGATTTCAACATCGCCATTGCCTCATCTGCGTGGCATGCAAAGATCACTTGGTCATAGGTTTCGACTGCACCAGTTTTATCGTGTATCAGCCATTTATCATTGGCACGTTCAACCGATACGACACCTGCGTTACATTTGATGCGATCAGAAAACCCTTGGGTCAAACGCGTGACGTATTCTTTGCTGCCACCATTGACCGTGTACCATTGCGGGCGATTGTTAATGCTTAGCAAACCATGATTTTTGAAAAATCTCAAAAACGTTTGTGCAGGAAACTTTAGGATTGTTTCAAGGGGGCAGCTCCAGATGGCGGCACCCATTGCCAAAAGGTAATAATCCCGGAACCAATTGCCAAGTTTCAGTTCATCCAAGCACTGTCCAAGCGTGACGGATGGATCCCGTTCGATAAAGGCAAGTGCTTGTTTATTGAATTTAATGATATCACGCATCATACCCAAATACGCAGGCTTAAGGATATTGCGTGGTGCAAATAAATCGTTCGATGAATATTCTAACCAGTTACTATTTATGCTTACGCCAAATGACATGTCACTGTTGACGTAGGGAACGTTTATTTCTTTGAACAGGCCTAGCAGGTTAGGGTAATTCCAATTGTTGAAAACGATAAATCCCGTATCCACAGGTATCTTACGCCCCGATACCGACACCGAGATTGTGCGACTGTGACCGCCAACATAGGCATTTTTTTCATAAAGGGTTATATCAAAGGAGTTGTGCAGCAAATAGGCTGCCCCAAGACCAGATATCCCAGTTCCAATAATAGCTAGCTTCATTGCGTCCTTATGCACCGATTGTGTTTACCTTGATGTGGCTAGCGTATTAATCTTGTGTAATGCAATGCATTCATCAAAATGTGGCAATAAATTTTACACCACGCGCCGTATTTTGTGCCCAGATTTTACCTTTGTGAAGCGAGACAATCGCAGCAACCAAGCTAAGGCCAAGACCCATCCCGGGTTTAGATCTGCTTTTGTCTGTGCGATAGTAACGGTCGAAAATCTGCTTAAGGTCCTCTGAGCTGATCATTGCGCCCGTATTTTCAATCGCAAGCGTGACTTTGTTTTCTTCTTTTCGAAGCACAACGGTTATTGTGCCACTCTCTGAGCCATACTTAATCGCATTGTCCAGAATGTTTGCGATGGCTTGCATTAATAAATCACGGTCACCAAAAAACGTGATCGGGTCAATATGGGTAATGACTTTGATATCTTTTTGTTCGGCCAAAGGATCATAGAATTCAACAATGTCATGCACAATTGCATCTAAGCTTACAGTTTTAAACTGACTTTTCTTTTGTTCAGTTTCGATACGTGTGATCCTGTGAAGCGCATTGAAGGTCGACATGATGTGATCGGCTTCCGATAATAGGTCGGTATAGGTATCTGCCTCGGGTGATTTTTTTCTTAACTCATCGATGTGATTGCGCATACGGGTCAGAGGGGTGCGCAGATCATGAGCGATGTTGTCCGACATGCTGCGGACGCCGTCGACAAGTGTTTGAATGCGATCTAATAGAACGTTGAGGACGTTCGCAACGTTGCTAAGGTCATCCCATCGGGAATTGATCCCAACCCGCACAGATAGGTCACCCGTTTCTATGATGCCAAGCGCGGTATCCATAATGTTATTGGTGCCATTGACAACAAATCCACTAATCCCGAAAGATATTAAGACTATCAGCCCGATAAAAATGACATTTGCGATGCCCAATTTGCTTAACATACGGTAATCGTTGTATGTTTCGGAAACATCAAGGCCTATTAATATATCTTGGTTTTCCAAAATCTTTACGGCCTTAGCCGCAAAAAATGTCTTGTTTTCCCTGATTTCAAAGATGAGGATGTTATCCTCGAGCACTAAAGGATCCTGCGGTAAAAATTCAGGAAATCTGGCGTTGTTTGGGATCGGAGCGTAAAACCGGTCACTTTGCGGTTCAGGGATGTCGCCAACTGCCTCAATATATTTGATTTCGGCGTCGATGGCTTCGGCTATGCTTCGCGCAAATTTTTGATCTGAAAAATAGCTGATATAATAGCTTTGCGTGGCTGCTACCAAACCACCAAGCAGTGCGAAAATCAGCGCCATCGCAAAGCTAGAGCTGCGTAGATAGCGCCGATTAATTTTCTTTGATGATGTATCCTGCACCCCTGACAGTCCTTATGATTGGAGTATCAAAATTCTTGTCAATCTTGCTGCGCAAGCGGCTGATGTGGACGTCAATCACATTTGTCTGAGGATCAAAATGATAGTCCCAAACATTTTCTAGCAGCATAGTGCGAGTGACAACTTGGCCCTTATGTTTCAGCATGTATTCCAATAGTGAAAATTCACGCGTTTGCAGCGTGATTTCCTTGCCTTGACGCGTGACTTTGCGGGATAAAAGATCGACCTCTAAATCACCGACCGTTATTTTGGTTGTTATAGGCGAGCCCATTTGTTTTTGCCGACGGTCTAATATTTCGACGCGCGCCAAAAGCTCTGTAAAAGCAAAGGGTTTCACAAGATAATCGTCCCCGCCCGAGCGTAAGCCAGAAACGCGATCATCCACTTCGCCCATTGCACTTAGTATAAGGGCTGGTGTTGTGATACCGGCGCCACGCAGGGTCTTTATTATGGTAAGCCCGTCCAAATTTGGAAGCATCCGATCAACGATCATCACATCATATTTTTCAGTTGTTGCAAGAAACAGACCGTCGCGCCCGTTGTCCGCACTGTCGACAACATGGCCAGATTCCCTCATGCCTTTTGCAATATATTCCGAGACGGATTTGTCGTCTTCTATCAGCAACAACTTCATAATGGATACTTTCATGCAGGCTTTAACTGCAATATATTTGGTTTTATCGTTAAGACCATCCCTAATTGTTGATTAAAATGATAAAATTAGCCTGTGCATTAGTCTATGCTTAGTTACGAAATTACCGGTGAACCGCGAACAGGCAGTTCCTGTAACAAGACCGCCCATGCCGCGCCGTGCATATCTCGGTCGGTCAGCGCGCCTTGAACGACGGGACGTGGAAAGCTAAATTTGATGACATTTAAATTTGCAATATCAAACCGCAAAATATCGGTTTCTGGTGTCTGAAAAAGCAAGGAAATATCAGAGGTTTTGAGTGTCTCGCAGCACCATGAATAGACGGTGTCGTTTTCGCAAAAAAGGTCAATCGTGATCCAAAACGGACCTGCGTTTTTGGACCGGATGGTTTTAACATGGGTTCCAAGTCTAGACATCGGTCACCACAATTTCAAAAGCGTCCATCGGATCGTTCAGCTTAAGCACATGATTTATGCAGAATTCATAGGCAGCGCCGCGTTCCATTTCCGGCGGCGAAAAGGGAAATGCAAAGGTTGGCATTGGTTCGTTATCAGTCAACGGATGGTGCAGCAAAAACGGATTCAGCATTTTTGCAATTTCATTCGCAAGAGCCTGACTTGTCGCTGTGATGATGCCTACGATGCCCACTTCGCTTGGGATGCGCGGATCTGCCTCCAATGCCCCTAATGTGCCATTGCGTCCGATCTGTCGCAATTCGATCGTATAGTCTGATTTCTCTATCCCTGTCTGTGTTTCGATTTGATGATTTAAATGTTTCAGAATGCTGCCGCACCATGCATCAATTTGGCTGACATATACCGGGTCTCGCAGGGTTACCATTGATACGGTTTGATATCCAACGTTTCGCGCCCCTTCTAGTTTCACTGTGTATTCGGGTGACGCCGTCCAAATCGATCCTTCTACGCGAACCGATGTTGTATCAACTTGCGTGTAAATTGCCGTCGTTACATCCAAGTATCCGCCTGGTTCATATAGTTGAAATGGATTTGCATTCTCATACAGCATGTGTGCCGAAACAGTATGCGGCGTACATATCGCACCCTGTGCCATGGGTTGAATTGTAAAACCTGTTGCGTCAAAATCGATCAAAACGACACCTGACATTGGATTGGTTGAACACAGCGCGCCACACTCGCCGATTTTTGCGCCGTGCCAGGCGCCGCCCAAATGATCTTGGTTTTGTATCGGTAAAGCCGCGATGATTGCGGTATCAGTTGTTCGGCCCGCAATGATAATGTCCGGTCCATGGGACAGTGCCGACTGAATTTGTTCAACACCGGCCAGCGCGACAATATTGGTGCATGATACAATAATGTCGTCGGATAAATCTGGCGCTGCTGAGAGTGGTGTAACCTGACCCGTTTGAAAACTGTGCGCAATGTGGGTTTGGGATTGTTCGCAATAAAGGCGCGCGATCTTTGCAGACCATCCGCGTTCTGTAAGTATTTCACAGGTTATGTCATATAGCCAATCAACGGTTGCATTTGTTCCGCAGGTCCCGGCCGTTCCAATAATCAATGGACACCTTGCTGTCTGTCGGGCTTCGATTAATTTTGCCCATTCAGATTTGGTTGAGCTGCGGGAATATTTTGACTGGCCCCGCCCCAAGTAGGCGGGGCCGCTGTCGGTTGAACCCCCATCAATCGCGATGATATCGGGAGAGAGCGATATACCACGGGCCAACGCTTTGGGGTCGAAACCCAATCCAAGTGCGCCAGCGGGGACCAACACGCGGGTCATTATGCATTCTCTGCTATTTTGGGCTTTTTCATGATTCTACGGAAAAAGAACGGCGCGACAAATCCCAAAACAGCCGCAACCCAAAGTGAAATTGCGATGCCTGATGAAAACAGGAATGTCCAATCACCATCCGATAAAACCATAGCCCGCCGCAGATTGTTTTCCATATTTGCGCCCAACAATATCCCCAAAATGACAGGGACAGTTGGAATATCGAGCTTGCGGAAAATATAGCCCAACACGCCAAATAAGGTCATCAAAAGCAGGTCAAAATAGCTACCTGAAAGCGAGTATATGCCGACAAATGACACCATTGTCACGCCTGGCAAAAGCATTGCGGGCGGTACTTGTAGAATGCGCACAAAGACTTTGACCATTGGGACATTCATGAAAAGCAAAACGAAATTCGCGATAATGAGTGACGCAATTAAGCCCCAAACAACATCAGGTCGATCCGCAAACAAAGTTGGTCCAGGGGTTATGTTCAAGGTCATTAAGACCGCCAGAAGAACAGCAGTTGTTCCTGATCCCGGAACACCCAGCGTGAGCATTGGAACCAAGGCGCCCCCAGCGGCCGCATTGTTGCCTGCCTCTGGTGCAGCAACGCCTTTTGCGACGCCGGTGCCAAACTTTTCTCGGTTTCCTGCGATAGATTTTTCCATCATGTAAGTCAGGAATGATCCCAGTGATGCGCCTGCACCTGGCAGAACACCCGCAATGAACCCGACGATCGAAGATCGCAACATCGTCCAGCGTGTGTGGAAAATATCAGACCATGGAATGGTCACTTTTCCCAACGTCACACCAAGGGATGAATTTTTCCCATGGCTTTCGATGAAAAAGAAAACTTCTGACACAGCAAATATGCCGACAATTGCGACAAGAAAATCGATGCCATCCATTAGATGCAGGTTCCCGCCCGTATAGCGCGTCATGCCTGTTGTATGATCCACGCCAATCATTGCAATGCCTAGGCCTACACAAGATGCAAGCGCCGCTTTGGCTTGGTTTTTGGACGCCACACCGCCAAGTGTGCAAAACGCAAGCAAATATAGCGCAAAATATTCTGCGGGACCAAAGACATATGCAACACGTGCAAGGCTCGGCGCAACAATCGCAAGAGCGAGCGTCGCCAAGAGCGCCCCAACAAAAGATGCGAACCCCGAGATGACCAAAGCATCACCTGCGCGGCCGTTTTTTGCCATGGGATAACCGTCAAGGGTTGTCATCATCGCGGGTTCATCCCCGGGAATATTTAACAAGATCGAACTAATCCGCCCGCCATACATCGCGCCATAGTATACGGCCGTTAACAGCACCAAAGATGCAGTTGCATCCAATCCCATTGTAAATGTGATCGGGATCAAGATAGCGACACCATTTGACGGACCTAAGCCAGGGAGCGCCCCTACAATCGTCCCGATAAAGCACCCGATAATTGCGAGCATCAGCGTATATGGCGACAGAGCAACCGAAAAGCCTAGATAAAGGTTATTGATGATTTCCATCTTTTTCTCCTTACCCCATTAACCAACGAGGCAGGCCAAATAAGCTAAGGCCAAGAACAAATTTGAAGAGCGTGAACAGCCCAACTGACAACGATAGTCCAGTTATGACCGATTGTTTTATTTTGCCCGAGATTTGATAGCTCAGGATCCCGGACGCAAGCGCGGTGGGTAACAAAAATCCACCTGGTTTAAGCATGTAGGCATATGCGATCAATACAATCGTACAAATCAATAGCGCGCCAAAGGTCGAGGCCACTGGCCATTCGGGATCATCGTCAGGCTTGATCATCATGACGACACCGCAAATCAAGGTAACTGCCGCAATAATCAGAGGAAATGTTTTTGACCCAACAGGGTCGGACATAAAGCTTGTCTGTATTTCCAAAGCGCCTGCCGCATAGGCAAGCGCTCCGATTGCTACGATCAGTCCAAAAAGACGATCACTTAGTTTCACTGGATGACACCAATCTCTTTTGACAGTTCAACAGTGTCAGCAATGACGCCATCAACCCATGATTGGAAATCTCCACCAACTTTGGTGAAAGGTGCCAAACCGTTTGCAGTCATCGCATCCTGCCATTCTTGGCTTTCGGCGACAGCTTTTAATTTACCGCCCCATGCTTCGAAATCGGCATCAGAAATACCTTTTGGAACGTATAGACCACGCCAGTTTACGGCGACCACATCAATACCTTGTTCTTGGGCTGTTGGGATGTCTTCAAAGCCGGGAACGCGTTCCTCTGTTAACACGGCCAAGGCGCGCACTTCACCTGATTTTAGAAAGCCAACGATTTCCGACATGTCACCGGTCATACCTTGTGTAAAGCCACCGACAGTTTGGGTGATCGCATCTGCGCCACCGTCAACGCCGATGTATTTGATCTTGCGGATATCTGTGAAGCCGGTTTCTTTTAGGATCATCAAGACCTTTAGGTGGTCAAAGCCGCCGGCTGCGGAACCGCCCGCAAATGCAACTGAACCTGGGTCTGCTTTGATTGCCGCAACCATGTCATTAAGGTTTTGGAATGGGCTGTCTTTTGCAACAACGATGACGCCTGGATCAGCACCGATTGCGCCAACAAAGCGGACTTGGTCAGCAGTCATGCCGGCATATGCATTTTGCGCTAGTCTGGTTGCAGTAGCTTGGGATGCAGCGACGATTAGATCATTATCTGTGCCGCGTTCGCTGACGACATGGTTAAAGGCAAGGCCGCCACCGCCACCTGCCATATTGGTCACTTGGACCGGATTAGGCACTTGGCCGATGTCGAACAAAATTTTACCGATTTGACGGCAGGTAAAGTCCCATCCGCCGCCGGGGTTTGCGGGCGCGATACATTCGGTTGCGAATGATGTTGTTGAAATTACGGCAAAGGCTGCGCTTGCCAGTAATGTGTTTAGTTTAAATGCCATTTTCTTCTCCCTTTAATGACGGACCATCGGGCATTTCCCATTGGTTGTGCGCTTATTGATTCTCTGCGAACCTGACACTAACCTGTCATCAGGCAAAAACTTTTGCGGATCCTGACATGCGATTTCTTTTGGTCGAAGATAATATTGACTTGGCTCAAACGGTTTTGGATCGGTTGGGTATGGATGGCCATGCAGTAGATTGGGCGGCTTCGTTGTTGACCGCATGGGATTTTCTGGCCGTCGCGCAGTACGATGTTATTTTTCTTGATGTCATGCTGCCTGATGGGGATGGCCGGGATTTTCTGGCGCAATTCAGGCGGACAAGGAATGAAACACCTGTGATCGTGATGACGGCGCGGTCTGCGATAAGTGATCGTGTCGCGCTCTTGGATACTGGGGCAGATGACTATATCACCAAACCTTTTGATTTCAATGAATTAGAGGCACGTGTGCGCGCAGTCGTCCGTCGGCGTCAAGGGGCTGCAACCAATCATCGTAGTTTCGGTGATCTTATCTATAACCCTGCAAACGCCACCGTTTCTGTCGCTGGTGTGCAGCAGGAGCTGCGTAATCGTGAACTGAGACTATTTGAAATACTGATTGGCAATCCTGAGCATATTTTTTCCAAAGCTCAGCTGGTTGATAGATTGTTTTCATCCACTGAAGAAATCAGTGAAAATGCAATTGAGGTCTATATAGCGCGACTGCGAAAAAAGATTGATGGCAGTGTTACGCGCATCGAAACGGTCCGGGGCATCGGCTATCGATTGATTAAAACATGATGCCATTGTTTTCAGAAACAGGATCAATTCGAACCAAACTCTTGGTGTCGTTGTTCTTGATGTCTGTGACGCTCGCGGCTCTTTTGTTTGTATCGGTACGCACCTTTGCCAACCTAGCGGTTGAAGCAACACATGATAATGTTTTGGGTGCGGCAACACAGGTCATCCTTGAGGAAACGCGCGCATCAAACGATGGGGTCGCGGTTGATATTCCCTACACTGCGTTTTCAATATTGGGCTCGTTGGGGCAGGACCGTGTCTTTTATCGCGTTTTGGTGGGTGATGAAACGGTCACAGGTTACGATGACTTGCCGCTCCCGTTACAGCCGACTGGGACGCTTTCGTCAGTTTTTTATACAGCAAACTATCGTGGGGAAACGTTGCGGTTGGCATCAGGAATGCGACAATATTTGATCCAAAGCAAAATCGTAAATGTGACCGTTGTTTTGGGGCAAACGCAAAGCGCCAAGGCCGCCATTATGTCGCAAATGACGCCAAGGGCGATCATGGTGGGCATTGGCTTTTTTATTATAGCAGGTGTTTTGGGTATCCTTGCCACGCGCCTTGTTTTGCGGGCGATTACAACGTTGACCGATGCGGTTGGGCGACGTGGACCACAAGATCTACGACCCGTGACGCGGCCAGTTCCAAGTGAACTAAAGCCATTTGTTTTGTCTATAAATGGGTTCATTGGCAGGTTAGCCAATGCTTTGACACGCACAGAAACATTTATCGGCGAAGCGGCACACCGCATCCGGACTCCTTTGGCGACGTTGCGCAATAGTCTTGAATTGGCATTAGTGGAAACGGATGATCCGGTGTTACGCCAACGGTTGCAAACATCCATTCGTGCAGTTGATGACAGCGCACGGTCGGCAAGTCAGATGTTAGATCAAGCGGCCGTGTCCTATCGTACCGACCAAGGATCGTTTCAAAATATTGTTTTGAATGATATGGTTTGCGACGTTGCCGAGGCGTTTCGCCCATCTGCCGCGATGCATGACATCCGGATTTTTTGCAGGCTTCCAGACCAAAAAGTTGTCGTGCTGGGTGATCCGATCATGATCGAAACTGCGCTTAGAAATTTGATAGACAACGCCGTAAAATATTCAGATCCGCAATCGGATATTGATATAGATTTATCCCAATCAGAAAAATTCGGTGAGATAGCCATTCTTGATCGAGGATGTGGTTTGGGCGAAAGCACTGGACGAGAGTTGGTGACACGTTTCGTGCGGGGGCAGAATGTGGGATCTGTCGTTGGGACAGGATTGGGTTTGACAATCGTATCAGATGTTGCACGTGCGCTGCGTGGCAAGTTTCGAATAACTTCACGAGAAGGAGGAGGCGTATGCGCAAAATTATCGCTACCGCTATCGTTTGGTTCATAGCCGTCTCGCAGGTCAATGCAATAAATATTGAAGAGCGCCGAGTTTTTGGGGACGCAGTGCGAAGCGTTCGTGTGTTGTCGACCATCGATGTTGATATAATCGCCCCAGTTTTTGAAGACTTTTTGAAAAGTGGGGCCAACCTTTCAATCGATTACCAAACTGCCAGTTCGCAAGATGTTTATGATGCAATTACGCAAGACAGGGCAAAATTTGATATGGTTATTTCTTCTGCGATGGATTTGCAGATGAAATTGGCCAATGATGGCTTTGCATCTTCGCTGTCTGACCAGAGTTTGGCGCAAGTGCCCGCTTGGGCACGGTGGCGTGATGTTTTGGTCGCCCTAGCGCAGGAACCCGTTGTTACGGTTTTGAACCGTGATGCATTCTCGGGTGCACCAATTCCCGAAACTCGCACAGAGTTGGCGGCAATCTTGCGTGAAAATCCGGATCGGTATCGGGGTATGCTTGGGACCTATGATCCAATGAAATCGGGCGCAGGATATCTCTTTGCCTCGCAAGACGCGCGGTATTCTGATACTTTTTGGCGATTGGCGGAAATCATGGGGGGATTGCGCGCGCAGCTTTACACGACCTCTTCAAGTATGATCGAAGATGTCGCAACGGGTAAAATCGCGATGGCCTATAACGTTGTTGGGTCGTATGCGATGGCGCGTTTGGCCGGTAATACAAATGTTCAGATATTGGAATTCAAAGATTTCACTCATATTTTATTGCGCAGTGCTTTGATCCCAGCTTCAGCCGAAAACAAACAAGATGCTGAAATACTGTTGGCCTATCTTTTATCTGATGCAGGTCAAACCGCGATCGAAGAGCTTGCGCAGTTGCCGCGGATTTCAGAACAGGGGCTTATGTCGCGCCCTCATCAAAAACCTATCCGAATGGACCCGGGATTGTTGGTGTATGTTGATCCAATTAAAAAACAACGGTTTTTGGCTGAATGGTCGGCGGCCGTACTGCAGCCATAGCCGTTAATCTGTGTCTAGGATTTCGTCGACTGAAAGTCTGCAGAAGTGATCAAAACGGTCTAGATACGCAACCCATTGATCAATTTCCTCCTTCGAGAAATGTTTCAATAGCGCGGCGCGCCTTTTGGCCATGACGGGGGCGGCTTTCTCATATGCGGCGATCCCCTGTTGCGTTAAATCAACAAGTGTTTGTCGCCCGTCTTTTGTGTCACGTGTAAGGGTAATTAAACCACTTTTGACCATCTTGGGCAAAATGCGACTAATAAGTGAATGATCCGATTTTTGCAGATCTGCCAATTCTCGGACCGTTATCGGCCCAGCTTCTAGGACATCCCAAAGGATGCGCCATTCTACAATTGACAAACCGCCGCCTGCCTTTAAGAGGCGCTGCGCCTGCGATCGAGAGGCGGCATAAGTGGCCGATACCCTAGAAAACAGATTTGCAGTTTCACGCCTACGTCTTAAGTCCAAGCGTTTTCGGTCCGGGTCTGGTTTGGTCATGGTAACGCCCTTGTTGCTGGATAATATTAAACAGGCAAAAATAATCCGTGACAAGTCATATATTATCTGTAATCTTTATATAAAAACATCGAAGATCATTCGTAATCGGGAGGAAATTATGCTTAGATCTTTACTTATGGGCGCGGCGCTGCTGTGTGCTCCGGCACTTGCGAATGCTCAAGTTACGTTGACGTCTGAAACCTCGGGCCCAGGGTCATCACCGCATTACATTGACACGACATTGGCCGCAGTCTTGGATGCCGCGGGTGTCGCGGTCATGCAAATTACCGAAGGTGCAACGCTGACCAACTCGGTTCAAGCTGTGGCCGAAGGGCGTTTGGATATGACGCCTGCTCCGTTGATTTTGCCGTTCCTTATGGCGCGTGGTATCGGCCCATATAGTGGCATCGGTCCCGAAAAAGGTGCAGAGCTTGCCGAGAACCTGAGAATTATATTTTTTCACGCGGGATCGCATCAGACGTTTTCTTATTACAACTCAAACCCAATCGATGATATTCGCAAATTGGATGGAAAGCGTATATGGAACGGCCCGCCACGTGGGGCAGCTTTGACATCAGGTCGTGCGATGATACAACTCTTGGCTGGTTTGAAAGATGGCGAAGGGTATGAAGGGGTGCAAAGCCAGTGGAACGACACTACGTCGGTAATTTCTGGCGGTGGTGTTGATGCTTGGACAATACCTAATGGATTACCCTCTGGGCGCGAAATTCAGCTTTCTGCCGCAGGTTCGATCACAATGCATGATATTCCATCCGATTTGTACAACAGCGAGCTGGGTCAACAGATTGTGGCGGCCCCTGGTCATGCACCGTTTTCTTTACCGGTCGAGGAATATCGCGCTGCCTATGCTGGAAACGACATCACTATTGTCACGGATGATGACACCTTCGATACATATTCGACTGCATTTGGCCAAGCCGTTTCAAAGACGATGGACGAAGACTTAGTTTACAAGATTGTCTCTACCTATTTGGCAAGCAAAGATCGTTTTTTCGCAGGCAACCCAATGGGGCCGTACCTGAGTTTGACGTTCGGCGACATTACTGGCCGAGACCAAGGCGCATGCGGTGCGGTTCAGGTCAAAATGCATCCAGGTGCTGTACGCGCATATACCGATGCAGGCTTTACCATTGCTGAATGTTTGCTGCCTTAATATTTTATAAGAACGCGGGCTGTCACCAAAACATGATGGCCCGCTTACAGCGAAGTGTTTTCCATGATTGATGAATTATCGACGCCAAGTGGCCCAATGCCGCTGGGTAAAAAAATAGCGATTAGCCTTGCTTTTATCCTTGTCGTTGTTGGCATGGTGAATACCTTGCCTGAAATATATGGTTTACAAGAGTCAATTCGCGAATTGACTGGCATTAAATACCTCAGAATTTCAGGGTTCACGACCGAGTATTTTTACCCGCCGATCTTTTTTTTAATGATGTTGATCGTAGCCTTTGACGCCAGCATGTATAGTGAATTCAAAGCGTCCCAAAAAAACAAATATGTTGGCTTGGCGATGGATTTGGGTTTGGTTCTGGGCGCATTTTTGGGGGCGATTGGGTACCTGGTAGAAATTGACAGTATTTGTTTGATTGACCAATTCACCGGTGTGCGTGAGCAGCTCATTCAAGAAGCATTAGAAAGATCGGCAGGCGTCATACCCGGCATTAGTTTTGAGGCAGAGGTTCCTGCATGCCAAGCAAGGTTTGGTATTTGGATTTTGCCGTTATTGTTCACAATTATAACGTTGTTCTTCATTTATAACGCGCGCGTGTGGGGGCTTCCGCTTGTTTTGGTTGCCTGTAGTGTGGTCTTGTACACGGTGGGCACATCGTTGATTTGGATCTTTGATCTGTCCGATAATAACTTTTTGCTTACAAAACTTGGTGCTGACGGTGGTGATGTGGCCGCTGCGGCGATCCAAAAGGCGACAAATGTCTTTATCACGCCTGACGGTTTTATGGGAAGATTCATGGAAATCGTTGTCAGCCAAGTGTTTCCGTACGTTATTTTAGGATCCCTTTTTGGATCTTGTGCGGGGGGCACCTCCCTGATTAAAGTTGCCGTCCGTTGGACCAGACATCTAAGGGGCGGGCCGGCCCATGCGGCGATTGTTTCGTCTGCGATGTTCGGGACAATCACGGGTGGCCCTGTAACCAACGTTTTGTCAACTGGCCGTCTGACAATACCAATGATGAAACGATCAGGTTTCAAACCTGAATTTGCCGGCGGGGTAGAAGCTGCTGCTTCGTCTGGGGGACAAATCATGCCACCTGTTATGGGGGTTGCGGCCTTTGTGTTGGTTGCTCTGACGGCGGTCCCTTATAACAAAGTGATTATCGCGGCATTTATTCCCGCAATGTGTTTCTTTTTCTCAATTTTTTTGGCTGTGATGCTGCAATCTCGGCGTGACAATGTCCAAGCGGTCGGCACTGTTCCGCAAGAGCTAGAGATGTCACGCCAAGATTGGATTAACCTTTCGATAATATTGGTTCCGATCCTGGTGATTTTGGTATTATTGCTGGCGACCAAGGACATGGTCAACATGCCATTCTTGGGGCGCACCTTAAATCAAACTTTGATGAATTCGACAGGTGACGCGGTCTCGGCGGGATGGTGGGCGGTTATAGTGTTATTGCCCATGATGTTTTTAGATCCAGAAACACGCAAGGCGCCAAGGCGAATTCTTGTTTCTGTCGCCGAGGGTGGCTTGCTGGTCTCACGCCTGTTCTTGTTATTATTTGCGGTTTCAATCATTGCGGCATTCCTAAACGAAAGCGGCCTGAATGGGGAATTGACCCGGGCTGTAACATCTTGGTTAGAGACTGCGAAATCGATCACTATTTTTGGACATACAATTGAAATTGTGGGCGGTATTTACCTAATGCTCGCGCTGTTTTGTACCATGTTTTGCGCTATTTTATTGGGGATGGGAATGCCTACGGTGCCTGCATATGTAAACGTCGCAATTTTGCTGGGGCCGCTTTTGACCGAGCTGGGTATCAGCATGTTTACCGCTCATATGTTTGTTTTCTATTTTGCCGTTGCTTCGGCAATCACACCGCCCGTTGCTGTTGCCGCGTTTGCAGCTGCGTCTGTGGCGAAAACAGAACCGATGCGAACAGGCCTATCGGCAGTACGCGTCGGCATTGTGATGTTTGTCATCCCATTTGTCTTTGCATGGTATCCCGAGCTTTTGTTAATTGAAGAGGCCGTTACAATCACAAGCGACACCGGGCAGCGCATCTTGATGGAGGGATACACAGGTCAGATTGATCTTGTCCAACTCTCGACGCTTGGGATTAGACTGTTCTTTTCTCTTTATTTACTCGCTTCTGCTTTGACGCGGTTTGATACAGCTGCAATGCCAAAATGGGAGGTCGCCTTGCGACTTGTCGCTGCTGTGTTGATTTTGTGGAAAACAGATGCAGGGATGTGGGTTGGTATTGGTATTGGTGTTATTTTGGTAACTGCACATCGCTTGATGCAGCGAAAGGCGACTGCGTAATAATCGTATTGAACCTTGGCGTTTAAAACGGCAATCTGTTTGTATGACCGACGAATTGAAACAGCGTATTGAGAATAGCTTTGCACAGCAAACTCTCATGAAAACACTTGGCGCATCACTTTACAAAGTGGCGGCGGGCCAGGTGTCCATTGTTGCGCCATTGGACCAACATGTTCTGCAACAGCACGGCTACGGACATGCTGGCCTTACGTTTTCGATTGGTGACAGCGCGGCTGGTTACTCTGCGTTGACGCAATTTGAACCAGGGGCTGAGGTTTTAACTGCAGAGATTAAGATTAATTTATTGGCCCCTGCAAAAGGTGATTATCTGATAGCCAAAGGACGTGTGATCAAAACGGGTCGACGATTGTGCGTCGTTGCAGCAGATGTCTATGCCTATGAGGCTGACTCAGTGGCTCATATCGCGATCTTGCAGGGAACTATGGTGCCGATTTTGTAATCAAGTGACCGTCATGTGTTACCTTTTGTTCGGCGTGAAAATCTTATCGATGCCCCTTGCGATTCTAAATTGGATCGTATAGCTAAAACGAACCTTTCGGCGGGTTGGCGGAGAGGTTACGCACCGGATTGCAAATCCGTGTAGACCGGTTCGATTCCGGTACCCGCCTCCACAATATCTTGTAAAAATCCCCAATATTGCTGTACCCGAAACAACATGTTGTTCTGGATTTTTT
>Ga0181606_10000823_pt1 | contig 26375 bp, 24 predicted proteins | sample 041ome_10_FD_132994 | JGI IMG/M metagenome (GOLD analysis project Ga0181606, IMG submission 132994) | Coastal salt marsh microbial communities from the Groves Creek Marsh, Skidaway Island, Georgia - 041412US metaG (megahit assembly) | ecosystem: Environmental > Aquatic > Marine > Intertidal... | reverse complement strand
CGATTGGCCGGTTGTCGATCAGTGCTGCGACGTCAAAGCGCGTTTGCGCGGTGGCACTTGCGGCCATATTTCCCTCTCCCCAGGGGTCCATCCCAAGCGGCCAGACTGACGCGCAGCTTGGCCTGCGTCAATGCGCGCGTTGTAACAGCCTGTCGCTATCTCCGGCGCGTCAAGCGGCGAGGCGAACCCGGTTGCGGCTAGCGCTCTTGGCGGCATAGAGCGCCTGGTCTGCCTTGCGAAGGATCGCTTCCACATCGTCGCCTGACTGCAAGGTGGCAAGGCCGACGGACGCAGTCAGTTCAGGCAGGCCGGGAAGCCCGCTGCCATCGGCGATCGCTGCGCGCAGCCGGTCTGCCAGATGGTGTGCTTCGGTGCTGGCAAGGCCGGGCAACAGCCAGACGAACTCCTCACCGCCAATGCGGCCGACAAGATCATCCTTGCGCACATGGTGACGGGCGATCTCTGCCACATGCACCAGCACGTCGTCTCCGGTCTGGTGGCCGAAGCTGTCGTTCACGCCCTTGAAGTTGTCGATATCGAACATGACCACCGAAAGCGGCCTTCCTCTGGTCTTGGCTTCTGCCGCCAGCGTCCTCAGACGCGCCAGCGAACAGCGGCGGTTGGGTAATCCGGTCAGGGGATCGGTATTGGCCAGCAGCTGCGCTTCGGTCGCCAGCTTTACCGCGCGGCCATGCGCCTGTTCCAGCGCCTGTTCGCGGGCAACCTGCTCCGTCACATCCATTGCCACGGCAAACAGGGCGATGCGCTCTCCATCTCTGTAAAATTCGTTGAGGATCGAGATGCGCAAGGTGCGTTCCTGCCCCTCGGCAGGCGCGATGCGATAGTTGAAGCTGTAGGGTTCCCATTCCTGCGGATGGCGGGCGATCATTCCGAACAGCTCTTGACCGCCATCGGGCAGCAGCTTGCGGACATCGCCGGGATCGGGCGCCAGCGACCGGTCCAGCCCGTTCAGTTCCAGCATCCGCTCGGACCATTCCTGCTTGCCGCTGCGCAGGTCATAGCGCCAACGGCCCACCCCTGCGAGATCCTCTGCAAGGTCAAAGATGGCAACGCTGCGGTGCAGGTCCGTGTTGCGCTGGCGCAGCTTGGCTTCCAGTTCCTCGCGCCGCACCAGCATGGCCGAAATCGGCAGCGATACTGCCATCATCAGCAGGATCCATTGCTGCAGCACCGCTTGCGCAATGACCGGTGGCGCGTCGATGAAGTGCACGGGTGTCTGCCCGCCAATGCTCACCAGCGTCGCCCCGGCAGCGCAGGCCAGCACCGCCGCGGCTGTGCCGATCTGCGCGTAACGGACGGTCGCCATGATGATCATGCCCGCAATCAACGGCAGCAGCGGCACGCCCTCACCGCGCAGCACCAGGGTGGAAAACAGCAGCATCGCGGCGAAGGTAAGCGCGAATTCGCGGTTTGAACCGACGCGCGGCAGCGGCTTGCCTTCCTCTATCAGGCGGCGGATCGATACCACCACGGGAGCGCCGGCCAGCATGCCCAGCACATTGGCAAGTAACCACCAACCTGCTTCCTGCAGGTTCTGCGTTTCGAACAAGGGGAATGCAATCGCCGTGCCGATGGCACAACCGAGCAAGGCGGCCCCGAACATGGCCGCGATCTGGCCCAGCGTCCGCGGAAAGGGGTTTTGCGGCGTCAGGATTTTCCAGCGCAACGCCACGCAAACCCATGCCGCCGCCAGCGAGGAAACGGAGTAGCCCACCGCGGTCAGCAGCGCAAAGCCGTAATATCTTGCCCACGCCGCCATCGCGACGCCGAGGACGGCAAGCATCACCGGCCAGTAGCGTCGGTCGGCTATGTGCAGGCTTGCCACCAGCACGCCGGCAGGCAGCCACACGGATAGAGAGGCTCCAAGCTGGTCGCGCATGGCGGTGCACACAAACGCCAGCGCAACCCACAGCAAGGCAGCCGAAAACGCATCGGCAAGTTGCGGCAAGCGCAAGCTGGCAAGATCCATGGGTCGCATCAAGCGTCCCATAGACTTGAATGGTTAACATTTTCGGTCTGAAACCAGTCGGTTAAGCCCGAAAATCAAACAGTTCAGGCCGCGTCGGCGTGACGCTCCGCCAGTTCGAGGTTGAGCATTTCCGCAAGGGTGAATGCCAGTTCCAGTGACTGGGCGGCGTTGAGGCGCGGATCGCAATGCGTGTGGTAGCGATCAGCCAGACCAGCATCGGTAATGGCGATGGCGCCGCCGGTGCATTCGGTCACGTCCTGTCCGGTCATTTCCACATGGATGCCACCCGCATGGGTGCCTTCGGCGCGGTGGACGGCAAAGAAGCCCTTCACTTCGGACATGATCCGGTCGAACGGACGCGTCTTGTAACCGCTGTCGGACTTGATGACGTTGCCGTGCATCGGGTCGCAACTCCACACCACCGGATGGCCTTCGCGCGCCGCGGCGCGGACCAGCGGCGGCAGGCCGGCTTCCACCTTGTCATGGCCGAAGCGGCTGATCAGCGTCATGCGGCCCGGCTCGCGACCGGGGTTGAGGATGTCGAGCATCCGCAGCAGCGCGTCCGGCTCCAGGCTGGGGCCGCACTTCATGCCGATGGGGTTGTTGATGCCGCGCATGTATTCGACATGGGCCGAATCCTCGAAGCGCGTGCGATCGCCGATCCACAGCATGTGGGCCGAGCAATCATACCATTCGCCGGTGAGCGAATCCTGCCGGGTCAGCGCCTGCTCATAAGGGAGCAGCAGCGCTTCGTGGCTGGTGTAGAGGCTGGCCGTCTTCAGCTGCGGCTGGTCCTCGATGTCGATGCCGCAGGCTTCCATGAAGTCGAGCGATTCACCGATGCGGTCCGCGATCGACTTGTACTGTTCCGCCCACGAGCTGCGATCCATGAAGTCCAGCGTCCACTGGTGCACCTGACGCAGGTTGGCATAGCCGCCGATGGTGAAGGCGCGCAGCAGGTTAAGCGTGGCCGAAGCCTGGCTGTAGGCGCGCAGCATGCGCTGCGGATCGTTACGGCGGTTTTCCGGGCCGAATTCGATGCCGTTGATGATGTCACCGAAGTAGCTGGGTAGTTCCTGGCCATCGAGCACTTCGGTAGCGGCGCTGCGCGGCTTGGCGAACTGGCCGGCCATGCGGGCAACCTTTACCACCGGCATCTTGCTGGCGAAAGTCAGCGTGGCCGCCATCTGCAGGATCACGCGCAGCGTATCGCGGATGTTGGTCGCGTTGAACTCGGCAAAGCTCTCGGCACAATCACCGCCCTGCAGCAGGAAGGCGTTACCAACCGAAACTTCAGCAAGCTTGCCCTTCAGCGCGCGCGCTTCACCGGCAAAGACCAGCGGCGGGAAAGCGGCCAGCGTTGCTTCCGCTGCCGCAAGCTCGCTTGCGTCTTCATAGTGGGGCAGGTGCTTCGCGGTGAATTTGTCCTGCTTCCAGCTATCGGGTGTCCAGTTCTGTGCCACGTCAATCTATCCAGTAAATAAGCGGCTTTGCCGGCCCAAAGGCCCGCCTTGCCACGAGTCAGTTGTAAGGAAAGCCCCCCATCTAGTGCCGAGTCTACGCGTGTGCAAAGGTTACATGCGAGATAGTAACGCCTGCCAACCAGTGCCGAGTTCGGCTCGTAATGGACGGGCGGCCTATTCCTGCGGCAGCACCGCGATCTTCAGGCTGCGATCGTCAGCGAGGTATCGCTGCGCCAGCGCCCGCATTTCATCTGGCGTGGTGGCAAGATAATCGACTGCGAGGTTGGGCAGGTTGGCAAGGCGCAAGGGGTCCTGCGTGCCGCCCTCGATACGGTTGAGCCAGAAGGTGTGCCCGGTCTGCGCGCGGAAGATGCCTTGCCGCACCGGCTCCACCACCCGCTGCAATTCGTCAGCCGTCGGCCCGTTGGTGGCCAGGTCCTGCACGATATCCTCAGCCATGGCGAAGACCATGTCGACATCGTCCGGCTGCACCTGCACCAGAGCCATCATATAGCCGCCGCTTTCCGCATCGAGCGGCCAGTCCGACGTGGCAAAGGGCGTGTAGGATGCGCCGTCCGCCTCGCGCAGACTGTCGAGCAGGCGGTTGCCGAGGATCTGCGCCAGCAGTTCCAGCTTGCGCGATTGCGGCAGGCCGGCAGAACCGCCCCCGGTGGACCAAGCCACCAGCGCCGCCGCCTGGTCAGCCGCGCCTTCGTGCCGCAGGATCACCGGCGACGCCGAGGGTTGCGGCCCGGGCAGAGCGCGGTTCGCGATGGCTTCCGGCAAGGCATCCCGCTCTGGCAGAGCGCCGAAGGTGTTGCCCAGCAGAGCGATGGTCTGTTCGGGATCGATATCGCCAAACACCGACACTTCGACCGGGCCTTGCGCCAGCAAGCGCGACCACACACGGCGGAACTCGCTGGCATTGGCTGCGCGCAGCTGGTCAGGCGTGGGCGTGGCAAAACGCTGATCGCCCCCGCGCAGCAGTTGGTCGACATCGCGGTTGAGCACTCCCATCGGATCACCGGCGAAAGCATCATAGCCCAGCATCGCACTGGCCTTGGCGCGCTCCACCGGCGCCACGTCCCAGCGCGGCATCGCCAGCTTGGCTGCCAGCAGATAAAGCTGTGCTTCAAGGTCCTCGGCGCGGGTGATGCCTTCAAACTGGAAAGCGCCGTCACCGATGCTGAAGTTGAAGGTGATCTTGCGGCCCGCAGCCATGCGATCCAGCTCGTTCTGGCCCAGCGGCCCGACGCCGGACGGCATCAGCGCCCGCTGGCCAAGCTCGGCATAGACAGCCTCGTCATCGCCGATCCCGCGCCAGCCGGCACCGAAGCGCACGCGCACCGTCACGCGGCCCGGCTCGTTATCGCTGTCACGCAGCAGGGCCTGAACCCCGTTGGGGAACGTCATGCGCTCCGTAGTGGAGAGCATCCCCGGCCCCAGCGGTTCGCGGGAAACGGGCATGGCAGGGGCACCGATGGGCGGCAGCTCGGCAAGGTCTATCGCTACCGCTTCCTCGCGCTGGTCACCGCTGGCTTCAACCGGCTGCAGCAAGGCAGCGCGCAGTTCGGCAGGGCTTGCCTCGCCCGCTTCGGGGGTCAGCAGCAAGCCGCGCACGACCTCGCCTTCAAAAAGCCTCTGCGTGTGTTCAAGTATGGTTTCGGGCGTGAAGCGATCGCGCATGTTGCGGAAGACCGAAAGGAAGGTTTCCGGCGCGGCCACGGCTTCACGGATGTCCACCGCGTTAATCAGATTGTCCGCCAGTTGCGATCCTGCCTGAATGCGCTCCTGCCCGACCATGTCCTGGAAGATCACGTCATACTGGGCCACCGCCTGCGCGATCTCGTCTTCCGTCGCCGGATGCACCAGCGCGTCCGCAATCACGGTGCGCACGTCGGCCAGCGCTGTATGCCAGTCATCGGTCAGCGGGGCGAAGGTGACATAGGTGGAATCGGCGGAGCGGCTGACGTCATCCTGCCGCACGGCTGCGAAGAGGTAGTTGCCCCCCTCGCGCGCCTTTTCCTCCAGCCTGCGGTTGATGATGGCCTGCGCCACGGAATCGATCAGCAGGCCGCGGTTGTATTCGAGGTTGTCCACCACCTGCACCCACGGGCGCATGATGGCATAGGTCATCACCCGCGGCTGGCCGGGTTCGACCAGCACGGCGGTTTCGCCAACCGGATTGGCGGGGTCTGCACCAGCGGGCATTTCGGGCGCACCAAAGTCCGGCTCGGGCGCAAGCTCTCCGGGCACTTCCCAGTCCGCGAAATAACGCTCCACCATGGCAGCGAGGACATGCGGGGCGGCATCGCCGACCATCACGATCACGGTGTTTTCCGGGCGATACCAGCGCCGGTGGAAAGCGCGCACGCTGGCAGGCGTTGCGGCCTGCAGGGCTTCCACCGTGCCGATGGGCGCACGGTCAGCAAGCCGCTGGCCAGTGAAGAACAGCTCGCGCGTGGCCATGGCGATACGCAGGTCCGGGCCCAGCCTTTCGCGCCGCTCTGCCAGTACGATCGGCAGGTCTGCGGCGAGATTTTCCGCGCTCAGCGCGGGCTCCTGGATCATCCCGGCAAACAGGCGCGTGCTGTCTTCCAGCCGGGTGCGCGTCGCATTGGGCAGGTCGAGCTGGTAGACCGTCTGCGTGGCGCTGGTGGTGGCATTGGTATCAAGGCCAAGTGCTGCGCCCATGCGCTGGAAATAGGGGATCGCCTCACCCGGTCCGAAATCGCGCGACTGGCGGAACAGCAGATGCTCCAGATAATGGGCAAAGCCGCGCTCGTCTTCTTCCTCATGCAGCGAGCCGGCATCAATCCGCACGCGCAGAGACACCTGGCACGGCGGCACGCCGTTCTGACGTACGGCGTAGCGCACGCCGTTGGGCATTTCGCCGAACAGCCATTGCTGGTCCACCGGGATATCCGTGCCGCGATAGATCCACGGATCGTCCGGCATCGCATATTGCGGAACGTCCGCTTCGCTGGCGATGCCGATGGTGCAATATTCCTGCGCCAGTGCGGGCACCGGAAGCAGCAGGGCAAGCGGAATGAAGGCGCGGATCATGCGCGAGAAGTAAGTCATGGGATCGCTATAGGCATTCCAAGCGATGAAGGCTTGGTGAATATCGGCAAAGCGAGTGCTTTAGCAGGCACAAGGATTGCTGGCTTGTGGATGGCCCCAAGCGCCCCTACATCGCGGTTCATGTATATAGAGACAGAAGCCACCCCCAATCCCGCCACGCTCAAGTTCCTGCCGGGGCAGGAAGTGATGCCTTCGGGCACGCGCGATTTTGCTTCTCCCGAAGATGCCGAGGCCAGCCCGCTGGCGCAGGCGCTGTTCGACACCGGCGAAGTGACCGGCGTGTTCTTCGGCCAGACCTTCGTTTCCGTTACCGCCGCACCGGGCGCGGACTGGGGTGCGCTGAAGCCGCAGGTGGTGGCCGTGCTGCTCGATCATTTCGTATCGCAGGCCCCGCTTTTCGCAGGCGGCGACGCCAGCGGCATTTCGGTGCCGCCGGAAGAGGAAGGCCTGCTGTTCGAAGACGATCCGGCCCATGCCGACATCATCGAACAGATCAACGAACTGCTCGAAACCCGCGTGCGCCCTGCCGTGGCAGGGGACGGCGGCGATATCCGCTATCGCGGGTTCAAGGATGGCGTGGTCTATTTGCAGATGCAGGGTGCGTGCTCTGGCTGCCCCAGTTCCACCGCCACGCTGAAGCACGGCATCGAAGGCCTGCTCAAGCACTATGTGCCCGAGGTAACCGAGGTGCGCGCAGCATGAGTAGCCCGCTGACTGATGCCGCGCTTGACCAGCTGTTCCGCGATGCCCGCACGCACCAGTTCTTTGACGGGCGCGAGGTTTCCGACGAGCAGATCCACGCGATCTGGGACCTGCTCAAGATGGCTCCAACATCGATGAACCAGTTGCCGCTGCGCGTGGTCTGGTGCAAGAGCCGGGAGGCGAAGGACCGCCTCGCCGCACATGCCGCGTCCGGCAATGTCGAGAAGGTGAAGAACGCGCCGGTCTGCGCGATCCTTGCGATGGACGAGGATTTCCACGAACATCTGCCGGATTTCGCCCCGCACATGGATGATCCCAAGTCCATGTGGGACGGTCAGGACAAGGCCGATGCCCGCGCGAAAAGCGCCTTCCGCAACGGCACGCTGCAGGGCGGCTATTTCATTCTCGCCGCGCGTGCACTGGGCCTCGATTGTGGTCCGATGTCGGGCTTCAGCAATGACGGCGTCGATGCCGATTTCTTTGCCGATACGCCGAACTACAAGAGCAATTTCATCTGCTCGGTCGGCTATGGCGATGCCAGCAAGCTGCATCCGCGCGCACCGCGCCCGGAGTTCGCGCGCTTCAACCGGCTGCTCTGACGGGCGCCCTCCATGCGCGTGCTGGCCATTGAATGCGCGACTGAGGCGTGCTCTGTCGCGCTGTTCGATGACAGCAAGCTGCTCGATCACTTCCATGAAGAGATCGGCCGCGGCCATGCCGAAAGGCTGATCCCGGCGATAGAGGGCCTGCCCGGCAAGGGCCGCGCGGACCGAATCCTCGTTTCGCTCGGCCCCGGCAGCTTCACCGGCGTGCGCATCGGCCTTGCCGCCGCCCGCGCGCTGGGCCTTGCACGGCAGGCAGAGGTTCTCGGCTACCCGACGATGACGCTGGTCGCCGCGCGCAGCTGGCAGCCAACCCCGCGCCCGGTCACCGTTTGCATGAACGGTGGCCATGGCGAGTGGTTCATCCAGAACTTCGCCGACAGTTCGACACCGCAGGACGAGGTCCGCTCGCTGAAGCCAGAGGAGGCTGCAAAAGCTTGCCTGCACGAGGTGATCGTGGGCAATCGCGCAGCCCAGATGGCCGAACTGCTAGGCGATGATCGCCTGACGCTAGAGCTAATGCCTGATGCACGCCAGACATTCCTTCTGCACGAAAGCCGCCTCACCAGCAATCTTACCCCCATCTATGGCCGCGCGCCGGATGCAAAGCTACCCAAGGCACGCACGGCATGATGGATTCGCTCGATGCCATCATGGCGGTGATGGAAGCCGCTTTCGAACCTGCCTATGGCGAAGCATGGAACAGGCGGCAGGTCAGCGATGCGCTTGGTTTTCCCAACACCCATTTCCTGCTGGCTGACGAGCAGGGACTGGAGCCTGACCGGCCGGAAGACGCGGTGGGCTTCACTCTGTCGCGCCAGGCCGCCGACGAAGAGGAACTGTTGCTGATCGCGGTGATGCCGCAAGCACGCGGGGCTGGCGTAGGCCATGCCCTGATGAAGCGCTTTGTCGCCAGTGCCCGGGCGCGCGGTTCCACCCGGCTCTTTCTGGAAATGCGTCAGGGCAACCCTGCCGAGGTACTCTACACGAAGCACGGCTTTGCCATCGTGGGCAGGCGCAAGGATTATTACCGTTCGGGAACCATTGGCCCCTTCGATGCGCTTACTTTCTCGCGGCTATTCTGATAAAGTAAATTCGCAGGATTTTTCCCACATGAGGGTAAATATCCCCCTTGAATCCCTCAAATTGATGGTGCAGGGGATTTCATGGAAGAAGCCCGATAAACGAGGCACCTAAAATTCCGTGGTCGCTGAATAAAAATAACGAGGAAACAATGGAAAATCTCGAAAACGACATGAAAGAGATGTTGATCACTCTTACGGCTGACATTGTCACCGCCCATGTTGCCAACAACAACGTCGAAGTGGCAGACCTGCCATCTCTGATCCAGAATGTTCACGGCGCACTGGCCGGCCTTGGTGGCGAAACCGCCGAAGAAGCCGCTCCGGAACCCGCCGTTTCGCTGCGCTCCTCCGTCAAGCCGGGCCACATCGTGTGCCTGGAATGCGGCAAGAAGATGCAGATGCTCAAGCGCCACCTCACCACCGAGCATGGCCTGACGATCGACGAGTATCGTGCACGCTTCAACCTGCCCGCCGATTACCCGATGGTCGCACCGGACTATGCGCAGAAGCGCCGCGAACTTGCCAAGGAAATCGGCCTCGGTCGCAAGCCCGGCCAGCGCCGTGGCCGCAAGAAGAAGACGGCATAACCCACCACGGTAAAGCCTATTCAGGTTGAAAATACGCCTCGCCGCTCACATACTGGCGGGGCGTATTTCATTTGGTGAGCAGGATCAGCACCTTGTCGCAAGCCCCGATAGACCTCGAAGCCCTCTGCGCGGAGCGTGGGCTGCGTATAACCGAGCAGCGGCGCGTGATCGCGAAGGTGCTGTCCGAAAGCTCCGACCACCCCGATGTGGAAGCGCTGCATGCGCGTGCCTCTGCGGTGGACCCCAAGATTTCCATCGCCACCGTCTATCGCACCGTGCGCCTGTTCGAAGAGGCGGGCATCCTTGACCGCCACGATTTCGGCGATGGCCGCGCCCGCTATGAAGCTGCGCCCGAAGCGCATCATGACCACCTGATCGATGTCGAAACCGGCAGGGTCGTGGAATTTGTCGATCCCGAACTGGAAGCCCTGCAAAAGGTGATTGCCGAGAAGCTGGGATACCGTTTGGTTGACCATCGGATGGAGCTGTACGGCGTCCGCATCGACCGAGACGATTGAGGCGCCCGACAAGCTGGGCTGGCGCTGGCTGCTCGTGGCCTTGCGGGTTGCGGGCTGGCTCACTGTTTTTGCGATCATCATCATCCCGCATTTGCTGCTGAGCCTTGTCGGCCTGCGGCATGTAATCCCCCCGCCCTTCCTCGGCGCGCTGGCATGGATTGCCGGTGTCAGGGTGCATGTGCGCGGCAAGCCCCGCCCCCATGCGCTGATGCTGGGCAATCATGTCAGCTGGATCGATATTCTCGCCCTCGCCGGCGCCAGCCGGTCTGCCTTCGTGGCGCACGCGGGCTTGTCCGAACATCCCTTCCTTGCCTGGCTGTGCCTGCAGAATGACACGCTGTTCATCACCCGCGACCAGCGCAGCACGGTGGCAGACCAGGTCGGTCAGGTGAGCGAGAAGCTGGGGAGGAGGAGGCTTACGATCTTTCCCGAAGCAACTACGAACGATGGCACCGCGCTGCTGCCGTTCCGTTCCAGCCTGCTATCTGCGGTAGAGCGACTGCCGCGCGATTTCCCGGTTCAGCCCATCGCGCTGGAATATGGGGATGCAGCCGAAGTCAGCTGGTTTGGCGACGAGCCGGGGCTCGACAATTTCTTCAGGATCCTCGCCCGCACGAAGCCGGTCTACCTTACGATCCACTTCCTCGATCCGCTGGACGGCGAGGATCTCACCAACCGCAAGACCATGGCCGCAGCGGCGCAGGCGAAGGTGGAGCACGCGCTGCGGCTTTAGGGCCGGCAATCCGCTACCGCTTCCATGCAGGGCCAAGAACCGCTATGGGCGCGCCCCATGCGTGAAACCACACCCCCCAAGACCTATCGGGTCAAGAGCTTCGGCTGCCAGATGAACGTCTATGATGGCGAGCGAATGGCGGAATTGCTGGCCGAACAGGGCATCAAACCTGCGCCCGAAGGCGAGGATGCGGACCTCGTGGTGCTCAACACCTGCCACATTCGCGAGAAGGCCGCAGAGAAGGTCTATTCCGATATCGGCCGGCTGGTGAAGGCGGGTGAGGAAGCCGGCCAGAAGCCGATGATCGCCGTCGCCGGTTGCGTGGCGCAGGCCGAAGGCGAGGAGATCATGGCGCGTGCTCCGGCCGTTTCCATGGTCGTGGGCCCGCAAGCCTATCACCGCTTGCCGGAAATGATCTCGCGTGCCGCCAAGGGCAAGCGCGGCACCGATACCGACATGCCCGAAGACGCCAAGTTTGCGGCTCTTCCCAAGCGCCGCAAGGTTGGCCCCACCGCTTTCCTCACCATCCAGGAAGGGTGCGACAAGTTCTGCACCTATTGCGTGGTGCCCTATACCCGCGGTGCGGAAATTTCCCGCCCGTTCAGCGATTTGTTGCGCGAAGCTGCCAGCCTTGTTGAAGCCGGCGCGCGCGAGATCACGCTGCTGGGGCAGAACGTCAACGCATGGTCAGGCGAGGATGTGACGGGCCGCGAGATCGGCTTTGACGGGCTGGTGCGCGCCATGGATGCCCTGCCTGATCTCCAGCGCATCCGCTACACCACCAGCCACCCGATGGACGTGACCGAGGGTATGATCGCCATGCATGGCGAGGTCGAAAAGCTGATGCCTTACCTGCACCTGCCGGTACAGAGCGGCTCTGACCGCGTACTTAAGGCAATGAACCGCAGCCATACCGCAGACAGCTACCTCAAGCTGCTCGAACGCTTCCGTGCCGCGCGCCCCGATATCGCCCTGTCCGGCGATTTCATCGTCGGCTTCCCCGGCGAAACCGAGACCGAGTTCGAGGAGACGCTCGCGCTGGTCGATGCGGTCGGATACGCACAGGCCTACAGCTTCAAATATTCCGCCCGCCCCGGCACTCCCGCTGCGACTATGGACGGCCATGTGCCACTGCATGTGATGGACTTGCGACTCCAGCGCCTGCAGGCTCATCTCAACCGCGACCAACTCGCTTTCAACGAGGCCAGCGTGGGCAAGACCTGCGACGTGCTGGTTGAACGCAAGGGCAAGCACCCCGGCCAGTGGCTGGGCAAGTCTCCCTGGCTGCAATCGGTCCACTTCCAAGGTGATGCAGCGATTGGCGACCTTGTCCGCGTGAAGCTGGTCGAGGCTGGCCCCAATTCGCTGGCGGGCGAAGTGCTGGAGAAGGTGAAAGCCTGAACCGGCGAGCCCTCGCCGCTCGTGGCAATTGCGTGACTATCCACCGCTTCGATTGACCCTGTGGCTTGCCAGCCGCGAACCGTGGCCTACATTTCCGACTCGCTACTCATGCGAAAGGAGCACATGGCCCGCAAAGCCTCCAGCGCCGACACGTCGGCCAGTATCGCCCACCCGGAAGACCGCCGCGATCATTCTCGCCGTGCCAGGGTGGAGGTGGAATTCGAAGAACAGGCCACGCTTGGCGCGCTGTTCGGGGAATTCGATGCCAACCTTGTCCTGATCGAGAACCGGCTGGGCGTGTATATCGGCGCGCGCGGCAACAAGGTGGTGATCGAAGGCACGGAAGACGATGTCGCCCGCGCACGGCAGGTGCTCACCGAACTGCACGAGAAACTGATGCGCGGCGAGGAGGTGGACGCAGGCGCGATCGAGGCGCTGATCGCCATGTCCAACGAACCCACGCTGGATGGCATCGTGACGGGCGAGACCAAGGGTCCGCCGATCATGATCCGCACCCGCAAGAAAACGATCACCCCGCGCAGCGCCCGGCAGGCGGACTACATGCGCATGCTGGCGAGCCGGGACCTGATCTTTGCACTGGGTCCGGCAGGTACCGGCAAAACCTATGTCGCCGTGGCGCAAGCCGTCAGCCAGCTGATCACCGGCAGCGTGCAGCGCCTGATCCTGTCACGCCCCGCCGTGGAAGCAGGCGAGAAACTGGGCTTCCTGCCGGGGGACATGAAGGACAAGGTCGATCCCTACCTGCGCCCACTTTACGATGCGCTGTTCGATTGCATGCCGCCCGAACAGGTTGAGCGCCGCCTCGCCAGCGGGGAAATCGAGATTGCGCCCATTGCCTTCATGCGCGGGCGCACGCTGGCGGATGCCTTCGTGATCCTTGACGAAGCGCAGAACACCACGCGCGAACAGATGAAGATGTTCCTCACCCGCTTCGGCCAGAACAGCCGCATGGTGGTGTGTGGTGACCCGAAGCAGGTCGATATTCCCGGCGGCGATTCCTATTCCGGCCTTGCCGACGCGGTACAGCGGCTGGAAGGCGTGGAAGGCATCGGCGTAACCCGCTTCACCGCAGCAGACGTGGTGCGCCACCCCATCGTGGGACGCATCGTCGAAGCCTACGAGGGCAAGGCCGAGGGCTGAGCGGGACTTGTCCGTTGCATCGTGCAACGGGCAGGACTAGTGAACGCGGCAAAACACCACCCCCCGCAATCGCCGGGGCCACAAGAGCATTCGTGTGACCAAGAACCCATTGCAGACATATGGCAGCTGGATCGCCGAAACCGATGACCAGTGGCCCGCAGATGCGCGCGAATGGGCGCTGCGCGAATTTATCGATACCTTCGCGGTGATGGTGCCCGGCGCGGTGGAGCCGGTGGCGGACAAGATCTTCGCCAATGTCGAGCAATGGGGCCACGGGCCCTGCACCGTCTTCGGCAAGCAGCAGACACTTGCCGCGCCATGGGCCGCGCTGGTCAATGGCACCATCGCCCACGTGCTCGATTTCGATGACAATTTCGATCCGCCCAAGGCGCATCCCAGCGCCGTGCTGGTGCCGGCCATCATGGCGGTGGCCGAGCAGGAGAAGCTCTCCGGCGCGGCGGTGATCGATGCCTATATCGTCGGCCTGCAGATCCTGGGCCGCATCGGACAGGGCCTCAATCCCACCCACCGCAATCGCGGCTGGCACGCCACCGCAACTGTCGGCGTGATGGGCGCAACCGCAGCCTGTTCACGCCTGCTGAAGCTGGACGCGGAACAGGGCGCGCGCGCCCTTTCTATCGCCACCAGCATGTCTTCTGGTTTCATGAGCCAGTTCGGCACCGAGATGAAGCCGGTCCACGCGGGCCTTGCCGCCAAGGGCGGGATCATGGCCGCCACCTTCGCCCGCAGCGGCGTTACCGCCGGCGAGGATACGCTGGACGGGCGCACCGGCATGAACCGCCTGATGGTCGGCCCCGACTATGAGGAATTGCGCGACACGATCACCCATATCGAACACGGGCAAAATCTGCGTTACGAGCTGGAGAGCGTGGGCGAGCCGCTGCTGATTACCGAACACAAGTTCCGCGTGAAGCGCTTTCCCACCTGCGGCGCGATCCACCGCGCGATGGACGGCGTGCTCGATCTGAGGGCAGAGCATGGCTTTACCGCGGATGACGTTACCGCGGTAGACCTGCGCATGCCGCGCGTGCACTTCAACAACGTGTTCTACACCGATCCCAAGAGCCCGCTCGAAGCCAAGTTCTCCGCTGAATATGCGGTGGGCTGCGTGCTGGCTCGCGGGCGCTGCTCGCTGGTCGATTTTACTGAAGAAGCCGTGTGGGCAGACGATGTGCGCAGCCTGTTCCCGATCATCCACCGCCATCCGGTGGACCTGCTCGAAGGCGAATTCCCGACAGAGGTGCACATCACGCTGAAGGATGGCCGCCAGCTCAAGTCCGTCCACGAATGGCCCAAGGGCAGCAAGGCCGCGCCTTTCACCATGGACGAATACTGGGCGAAGTTCGATGAATGTTGCGCAGGCGTGCTGGCAGGCGACGATCTTGCGGCGATGCGCGATACGCTCGCCAACCTGCCTGACCTTGGCGATGCCGGGGACCTTATGCGAACTGCCGCGTTTACTCCCGCAAACGCCTGACATGATTTTTCAAGAAGCGAAAACGACACCATGACTGACGCAATCCAGACTCCCGCCGCCCGGCCTTCCGCGCTGGTGATGGCTGCCAGCCGCCGCGGGGTGGATGATCCGGTGGCGAAGATCCAGGGCCTGTCGCACAAGTGCCTGGTTACACTGGACGGGCAGGTGATGCTGGAACGCGTGCTGGAAGCGATGGTGGATTCCGATTGTTTCGGGAAGATCCACGTCTCGGTCGACAGCCCCGACATCCTCACTGCTACGCCGCGGATGAAGGCCTGGGTGGATGAAGGCCGCGTCGTCTTCGTGGCGGCGCGCGGCAATCTGGCAGACAGCGTGCTCTATGCCGTGGAGCAGATCGACAGCCCGCTGCCGATGATCATCACCACGGGTGACAACGCGCTGCATACGCCGGAGATCATCCGCGATTTCTTGCGTGATGCGGCGGCCAGCGATGCCGATGCCGTGCTCGGCTTCACTCGCGAGGATGTGGTGATGCAGGAATATGCCAATTCCGGGCTCGCCTTCCACCGGCTGAAGGACGGCGGCTTCTCCTCCTGCAACCTCTATGCGCTGAACAAGCCCAATTCCCTGAAAGCAGTGAAGATCTTTGAGGGCGGCGGCCAGTTCGGCAAACGCCACATGCGCATCCTCAAGGCCTTCGGCGTGTGGCCTTTCGTGGTCTACAAGCTGAAGCTGTCGACGCTGGACGGGCTGATCAACGCCATCGCGCGCAACCTGAAGATTACGGCCGATGTGTCATGGCTGGATTATCCGTGGGGGCCGATCGACGTGGATCACCAGCACAGCTTCAACCTGACCGAGGAAACGCTGATCCGGCGGCGCACTGGCGGGCAGTAACGCCCGCTGGCTCCGCTTAAAGCTTCTGGTCAGCCACGCCTTCGGGCAACACGGACTTCACGTCATAGATAGCCGCCCCCGGCTTGCCAAGCGCGCGGATGCCCTCGCCGCCCATAGCCACGATATCGTCATGCGCCACGGCCAGGATGATGCCGTCGTACTTGCCCGTTTCCAGCACCTGCACGGGGCGGATGCCGTATTCGTGCTCGCACTCGTCCGGATCGACCCACGGATCGTAGACGTCTGCCGCAATGTCGAACTCGGTCAGGTGGTGAACGATGCTCGCCACCTTGGTGTTGCGGTGATCGGGGCAGTTTTCCTTGAAGGCAAAGCCCAGCACCAGCACGCGCAGATCGCCCGTGAGCAGTCCCTTGCGGCCCATGAGGCGGACGAACTGGTTGACCACATACTTGCCCACCCGGTCATTGATCCGGCGCCCCGCCAGGATCACTTCGGGATGGTGGCCGATTTCTTCGGCCTTGTGCGTCAGGTAATAGGGATCAACGCCGATGCAGTGCCCGCCCACGAGGCCGGGGCGCACGGGCATGAAGTTCCACTTGGTGCCAGCCGCTTCCAGCACTTCCACCGTATCAATCCCGATGGAGTTGCAGATCATCGCCAGTTCGTTCGCCAGCGCGATGTTGAGGTCTCGCTGGGTGTTTTCCATCACCTTGGCGGCTTCCGCCACGCGGATGGAGCTGGCGCGGTGCGTGCCGGCGGTGATGATTGTGCGGTAAAGCTCGTCCACGAAGTCCGCCGCTTCCACGGTGGAGCCGGAGGTGATCTTCTGGATATCGTGGATCTTGCGGTGCTTGTCGCCCGGATTGATGCGTTCCGGGCTGTAGCCGCAGAAGAAATCCTGATTGTAGGTGAGGCCCGAAAGCTCTTCCAGAATGGGCACGCAGAACTCGTCCGTGCAGCCGGGATAGACGGTGCTTTCGTAGATCACGATATCGCCGCGCTTGAGCACAGCGCCGATTGCGCGCGTGGCGCTTTCCAGCGGATAGAGATCGGGGTGGTTATGCGTGTCGAGCGGGGTCGGCACCGTCACGATGAAGACGTTGCACTGCGCCACATCGTCCCACTGGGCGGTGAAGCTGAGCTTGTCAGCGCTGGCCAGTTCCTCGGCCGTCGCTTCCTTGGTCTCGTCGATACCCGCCTTCAGGTTTTCCACCCGCTTGGCCTTGATATCGATGCCCACAGTGGGGAATTCGCGACCAAATGCCACGGCAACCGGCAGACCGACATAGCCGAGGCCGACCACGCCGATTTTCACGTTTTCCATCTTCAGCGGAAAGGCTGCGGTGGCCACGGCCTGATTGTCCTGGCTGCTCAGCGGGTGAGACATGGCGAATTAACGCTCCGTGGTCTGCAGCGGCCAGTAACCCGAAAGGATGCGCTCCCCGCCCTCGCCGCGCTCAACCTCGTCGATCACGCGCTTGCCTATGCCGGAGAGGTTGTCCTGGTGCATGCGATAGCAGAACAGCGGTTCTGCCAGGTGGCGGCCGTTCCAGCCATTGGCGACGATGCGCTTCCACTTGTGGTGCTTGGTGCCCTTGCGGATCGCCTCGTCATAGGGGCCGGCTTCCAGCACGGGTGCGGCAAGGCAGACAGCGGGTTCGGGCACAAAGGAATAGCGATCCAGCAGCGCCGGATCCCATGCGGTGGACTTGCCGCGATCCAGTTCTTCACCCGTGGGTGAGATCAGCGTGCAATCGGTGTAAAGGAAGCCGATGGTGTCATCTTCTGCGCGGGCCTTTTCCAGCTCGGCAATCGTGCGTTCCACATATTCGGGCTTAAGGATGTCATCGCTGTCGAGGATGATGAAATAGTGGCCCTTCACATGCGGCAGCGCGCGGTTCAATGCGCCCAGCTTGCCGACATTGTCTTCCAGCGCGATCAGGCGGTTGGACTGCAGCTTTGCGCCCACTTCGCCAAAGGCCTTCTCGATCTGCTCCACCGAATTGTCGGTGCTGGCGTCATCCACCACGATCAGTTCGATCGGGCCGTAGCTCTGGTTCGCAATGCTGGCGATCGCCTCGCCCACGAACTGGCCATAGTTGTGGTTGGGAATGACTACGCTCAGCAGGCTGTTGGTGGTGGCGTCGGTCACTTCGGTCTCCATCGGTATTGTCTCTTAAAGTAGCCGCCGGGGGATTGGCGGCAAGTCAAATTCGAAATTGTCAGCAGGCTTTGTCTGCTGCGTTAGGCCTCTGTTTCGCGTGGCGCAAACAGGTTGGCGGGGGAACGGTCCAGCCGTGCGACAAGATCACCGCAAATCTGCGCCACCAGTGCCTTATCCTCATCGGGCATGGAGGCGCGCTTTTCGGCGCTGTCAGACTTGAACTGCTGCTTGTCGCTGTCGTCCTTGGAGTGGAACTGGAACTGTTCCAGCATCAGCGCCAGCTCTTCTGCGCCCGGGTCGAAATCCAGTCCGCGGGTGAGCATCGCCGGGAAATTGGCGGGATTGATCTGCGTATAGTTGACGTGAGACACGCGCGGCGAACTGGTCGCCAGCGCCAGCTCGAGATAGCGCTTGAAGCATAGCGAGAGGTATTCGACATTGCCCATATCGGCAGTCGTTTCCCAGTCCACACCCGTAAGGAACCCGGCCTGCCTGCGGCCCTTGGCCCACAGGATGGCGCTGGTTTCGCGCAGCACCGATGCGATCACCTCCACCGGATTGCGATAGAGGAACAGCGCGGGCACTTGCGGGAAGGCCTGCATGGCGAAATCCATGTAGAGCGTGTTCCAGCTGATGAACTTCACGAAGGCGCGCCGCTGTTCGGGGTGGCGCCGCCGCGTCATGGCGAGCACGAGGTTGCGGAAGGCATGCAGGTTCTCGGGCGACGCTTCGGCTTCCTGCGTCCAGTCCTTGGTGATCGTGGCCCAAAAGCCGCGCTGCAACGGGCCGCCCTGATTGATCACCACGTGGCGCGGCGAACGGGCCAGCGCCTTTGCGCTCAGCGTGGAACCACAGCGCGAGATGTGGAACATTAAGCCTTCCGGCTCGATCGGATCGGCCAGAATGCGATCTTCGAGCAGGATGGAAAAATCGGTGGTGAAATTCTCGCCGATCTGCCCCGCCTTGGCCAGCGCCTGCACGGTGTACATATACTGCCATTCGCGGAACGGGTGATCGCCAAGGTCAGCCCACAGCACCTTGCCTGCGCCGCCACTTTCGCTCTCGGGATCGATGGCAACAGGCACCATGCCGGGGACCGCGCGAATACGCTCCACCGCCTCGTCAGCCGAAAGGCAGGTATTCCCGATGCCGGGGATCAGGTCCGCAACCACCTCGTGGTCCGGAAGGGCATAGAGCGCCGTCACGTCGTCTCCATGGGGCATGATATGCTGCGCCGCCCTCGCGGCGGTCGGCGGGCCAATAGGTTCAGCAGGGGAAAAAAGCAACTGCGCGAGGGGCCTGCTGCCCGCCGCATGCACGGCTTATCGCGCAGCTGTGGCAAAAATCCCCGCCCATGCCTTGGCAAACCCACGGCGAATGGGCACATCAGCGCGAAATTCGCGAATACCATTCCAATCTATCAGGACCACACAGCATGGCGCAGCTTCCCACCTTCCTTATCGCACACGGGCTGGACGAAGCGGGCGGCATGGCCGTGCATGATCCGGCCAGCGGCGAGCTGCTGTGCAAGGTGCGCAATTACGCCGCCAGCGAGATCGACGGCGTGGTGCAGAAGGCGGAGGCCGCGCGCCACGACTGGGCCGCGCAAACCGCCAAGCACCGCAGCGCCGTTCTGCGCCGCTGGTTTGACCTGATGGTGCAATATCGCGAGGAGCTGTCGCTGCTCTGCACGCTGGAATGCGGCAAGCCGCTGTATGAGGCACGTGGGGAGCTAGATTATGCGGCCAGCTTTGCCGAATGGTTCTCCGAAGAAGCCAAGCGCGCTTATGGCGAAACGATCCCCAGCTTCGCCAGCGGCAAGGAAATCATCGTCCGCAAGGAGCCGGTGGGAACCTGCGCCGCGATCTTGCCGTGGAACTTCCCGCTCACCATGATCACCCGCAAGGCCGCCCCCGCCCTTGCCGCAGGTTGCGCCATGATCATGAAACCTTCCGAGGCAACGCCGCTATCCGCGCTGGCGCTGGAATATCTCGCCCGCGAAGCCGGTGTACCAGAGTACGTGTTCCGCATCCTGCCCAGCGATGATGCCAAGGGCATGGGCGAGGTGTTCTGCACCCATCCCACCATCCGCAAGATCAGCTTCACCGGCTCCACCGCCATCGGCAAGCTGCTGCTGACGCAGGCAGGCAGCACGGTGAAGCGGGCCAGCATGGAACTGGGCGGGAACGCACCCTTCATCGTGTTTGACGATGCCGACATGGACAAGGCCGTGGAAGGCGCGATGATCGCCAAGTTCCGCAACGCCGGGCAGGCGTGCATCGGCACCAACCGCCTGCTGGTGCAGGACAGCCTGCACGATGAATTCGTCGGCCGCTTCGTGGAGAAGGTGAAGGCGCTGAAGGTTGGTCACGGGCTGGAGGATGACAGCCAGATCGGCCCGCTGATTACCGAAAAGGCGCTGCTGAAAGTGCAGGAACTGGTCGATGGCGCGCTGGAACAAGGCGCGGAGCTTGCTTGCGGCGGTTCGCGCCACAATGCCGGTGCACAGTTCTTCACCCCCACCGTGCTGACGGGCGTGACGCAGGACATGGACATCGCGCAGCAGGAGATCTTCGGCCCCGTCGCCTCGGTCATGCGCTTCGGTGACGAGGAAGAAGCGATGCGCATCGCCAATGACACGCGCTATGGCCTCGCCTCCTATTTCTACACCAATGACCTTGCCCGCGTCGCCCGCGTGCTCGGCAGGCTGGAATATGGCATGGTCGCGGTGAACGAAGGCCTGCTCGGCACCGAAGTCGCGCCGTTCGGCGGGATCAAGGAATCCGGTCTGGGCCGCGAAGGATCGCGCCACGGCATGGATGAGTATCTGGAGATGAAATACGCTCTCGTCGGCGGCCTCACCGCGTAATGAGCGAAGGCAAATACCGCACGCCGGACTGGATCATGCAGTTCGATGTGGACGTGGAGGAACCTTGGCCGACCACGCATGACTGGGACGCGCTTGCCCGCACGGCGGTGACCGCGCTGCTCAATGTGGCCCCCGAACTCGACAATCCGCGCCTTGTCACCAGCCTGCTGTTCACCTCTGACGAGGAAATCCACGCGCTGAACCGCGAATGGCGGGATCGCGACAAGCCGACCAACGTCCTCTCCTTCCCGATGATGGAGCGGGTGGAACTGCTGGCGCTCGACAGCAAGGGACCGCCCGCCATGCTGGGCGATATCGCGGTGGCGCATGAGACCTGTGCCCGCGAGGCAGCCGAAAAGGGTGTTTCAGTGGAACACCACGTCACCCACCTGCTGATCCACGGCCTGCTGCACCTGGCTGGCTATGACCACGAGATTTCGGACAAGGATGCCGAAAAGATGGAAGCGCTGGAAGTGAAAGCGCTGGCGCTGCTGGATATCAGCAACCCCTACGAGGGGTAAACTGCACCCACCAGCCCATTGAACATCCATGTCAAATTCCGAAATTGCCGGATGTGATTTTTTGGCCTGGTTGTGAAATACTTTGCTTCAAGCTTGCACATTTGGGAAGAGCAGACACATATGGGCCTTCAAGCCCCGCAAACAGGAGCAGGCACCCTCGGCGATGTCCGACAATACAAGGAACGGCGAATCCCAATCGGGAGACGCGGACAGTAGCGGCGGATTGTGGAATGCAATCCGGGCACTTTTCGACAATGATGACGGCCCTTCGCTGCGCGAGCAGCTGGAAGAGGCGATAGACGAGCACGAGGACGAGCACTCCTCCGATGCCGGAGGCGAGGAGCGCGCGCAGGGCGACCTTTCCGTCGCCGAAGTCACCATGCTTCGCAACCTGCTGCATTTCAGCCAGATGGATGCGGACGACGTTGCCATACCGCGCAGCGAGATCATCGCCATCAATGCCGAGGCAAGCTGGGATGAACTGGTCGCCCTGTTCGCCGAACATGGCCATTCGCGCGTTCCGGTTTACCGCGAGCAGCTCGACGATGTGATCGGCATGATCCACATCAAGGACGTTTTCGTCTTCCTGGCCGATAAGAAGGAACCCCCGGCAGACTGGACAGTACTGATGCGCCAGCCGCTCTATGTGCCGCAGGCGCGCGGGGCGATGGACGTGCTGGCTGACATGCGCGCCCGCCGCACCCACCTCGCCATCGTGGTGGACGAGTTTTCCGGCACAGACGGGATCATCACCATCGAGGACCTGGTCGAGGAAATCGTCGGTGAGATCGAAGACGAGCATGACGATGCCCCGGTGGAAATGGTGGTGCCGATCAATGAGGGCATCTGGGACGCCGATGCCCGTGCCGAGCTGGACGACGTGGCCGAAATCGTCGGTGACGAGCGGATTGCCGAAGTGGAGGAAGCCGTTGATACGCTGGGCGGCCTCGCCTTCGTGCTGGCAGAGGAAGTGCCGCAGCCGGGCACCGTGGTCACCCATCCCAGCGGCTGGCGGATAGAGATAACCGAAGGCGATGAAACGCATGTCACCCGCATGCGACTCCACGCTCCCACGCCGGAAGATGCCGAGGGCGAGGACGGATAGGCACTCGCACGAATGTTGCCTTGCTGCCGCAGAAGCAAAATTCTGGCGATTAGGTGGCCAACCCCCTCGACACGAGTTGCATATTTTTGAACATAGGACGCGATGCGACGCCTGCCCCCTCTTCGTGCCCTCGAGGCATTCGTTCGCGTTGTCCGCCTAGGGTCTGCCCGGTCGGCTGCCAACGAGCTTGGGCTGAGCCCTTCGGCCCTGTCGCGCCGCATCACCAATCTGGAAGAATTTACCGGCCGCAAGCTGTTCTCCCGCTCCGGCCAGGCGATGAAACTGACTGACGAGGGCCGCGCTTTCTACAACGCCGTGGCGCCGCATCTGGAATCGCTCGCCGCAGCGGTCGAATCGCAGAGCGAGAACCTGCAACTCACCCGCCTCAGGCTGGGCGTAATGCCGCTGTTCGGCACGCAGCGGCTGTTCCCCAAGCTGCCGCAACTGCGCCAGCTGCACCCGCGCCTGCACCTCGATATCGATACCGGCCCGCATTTGATGGATCGTGTCGGCGATACGCTGGACGCTGCCATAACGCTGGCCGCCCGTCCCGATCCTTCGTTCCATTCGGTGCAGCTGGACCAGAACACCGTGCACGCGATCTGCAGCAAGGCCCTGGCCGAGCAGCTCGGCCCCAACCCGACGATGGAGGAACTGGAGAAGCAGACCTTCCTCGTCCACACCGACATGCAGCTGAGCTATGATGCGTGGAAGAAGGCGCTCGGTTTCGAGAAGCTGCAGCCCTCTGCCGTGGACCATTACGACTCCGGCCAGCTGATCCTGGAAGCTGCGGCGCAAGGCCTCGGCATCGCGATCATGCACGATGATCACATGAACCGGAACAACGACCCGCGGCTGGCCAAGCTGTTCGATATGACCATCGAAAGCCCCTACAGCTACTGGTTCCTGTGCCGTCCGGCAGACCTTGAAGCGCGGCCGGTGCGCATCTTCCACGACTGGCTTCTTTCGGCAGGCCTTTAAGCGCCTCTGGCCAGCTTGCCCGAATTGCGGCACAGTCCCGCCCGCTGGGAATCATTCGATTGTCCAAGGGGAGAGACATGAAGACCGTAAAGACCATCCTTGCCGCAGCGCTGGTGGCTGCCAGCCCGTTTGCCCTCACCATCACTGCCGATGCGCAAATGCGCGCGCTGAGCGATCCCGTGGTGCCGCATCCGGACCCGGAAAGCCTGTTCACCAGCAGCGATCCGGTGCTCCACCGCAACAAGCAGGCAGCGCTGCACATCCAGCGCAACCTCCTCAAGTGCAACGAATGGAGCCGTGCAGGCGAATGGCTGACCGATGCCTATATCCAGCACAATCCGGTGGCCGCTTCCGGCCTTGAAGGGGTGATCTACTACTTCACGCAGGTCGCCAACCGCCAGCCGCTTGATCCCTGCCCGTCGCTGAGCGCGGAGGACCCGAACGGCGTTGTCGCGGTACAGGCAGAGGGCGATTACGTCACCATCCTGACTCGCCGGATCATGCCCTATGCCGACGATCCGACGCTGACCTACACCACCACCTGGTTCGATACCTGGCGTTTTGTTGACGGCAAGGCAGACGAGCACTGGGACCCGGCCACCCTGCCCACCTCCACTCCACCTGCCGCACTTGATGTGGACCGGACCTTGCAGGAAGCGCACGACCGCGCCGAGATCGAGGACCTGATGTGGCGCTATGTCCGTGCTGCGGACAACCTCGATGCCGATGCCTATGCGGCGGTGTTCACCGAAGATGGTTCGTTCAACAATGTCGCAGGGCGTGATGCGCTGCGCGGAATGATCAACGGCATGGTTGAATCGATGGCTCCGCGGCGTGCCAGCGGTGCGCTGACCGGCAACATGTACCACATCATGTCGAACCAGAGCATCGAGTTCCTGAGCCCGTCAGTGGCCCGGGTGCACTATTACTGGCAGACCATCTTCGGCGGCCCCGGCACCGATCCGGCACCGCGCGTTGCCGCTGTCGGCAATGGTGTGGACGAGGTGGTGAAGGTCAACGGCCAGTGGCTGATCCGCAGCCGCAACGTCCAGCCGACTCGCGAACAGGAATAGTTCGCTACATTGAACGCCCGAAGAAGCGCGAGATGTCGAACCAGACCTCTCGCGCTTCTTTCGTTTCGGGGTCTGTCGCGGTGAGCACATCGAATGGCCTGCCGTCGATCACGTGCAGGCTCTGGCTCTGGCTCTGCAGCCCGAGCAGCCGCAGCACTTCATATTCCTGCGCCACGCTGTCGACGACATAGGCATCGTCCGGCCCCGTGCCATTGGCAGAGGCGATCACGGTGGGCGCATCGGGCGGCAGGGCGCAGGACGAAATGCCCCACGCCGCTGCCGCCAGCATGGCGGCGCCGATGATCCGGCACCCGGCCGTCATCAGGAGACGGTGGCCTTCACGATCTTGCCCGGAGCGCGCGGCGGCTCACCCTTGGGCAACGCGTCGATATGTTCCATGCCGCTCTCTACCTCGCCCCACACGGTGTACTGGCGATCGAGGAAACGGGCATCGTCAAAGCAGATGAAGAACTGCGAGTTCGCGCTGTTCGGGTCCATCGTGCGCGCCATCGAGCAGGTGCCGCGCACGTGCTTGGCATCGTTGAATTCGGCTGCGATGTCGGGCTTGTCCGAACCGCCCATGCCGGTGCCGGTCGGATCGCCGCCCTGTGCCATGAAGCCGTCGATAACGCGGTGGAACACCACGCCATCATAAAAGCCTTCCTTGGCCAGTTCGGTGATGCGCGCTACGTGGCCCGGGGCCAGGTCCGAACGCAGATTGATCACGACGTCACCACCTTCGCCATTTCCTGCGTCCACGGTGAAGGTCAGCTTTTCGTCGGCCATTGGGTATTCTCCTCAAGTGTTGTCAGGCCGCCGATATAGACTCATCAATGGCAAAGTCACCTGCCCGCTTGCTTTTGGCGAAACTGCGAGTAGGCCAGCCCCATGGCCGAAACCGATCTCCAAACCCGCGAGGATGAAGACGCTGTCCGCGAGGACGGTGCGGAGCTGGACGAGGAGAACCGGCTGAAGCCTGAATTCGTCAATGCCGTGCGCGAGGCGCTGGCCGAGGAGGATGACGGCCGCGCCTACGAGCTGGTGGAGCCGCTTCACCCGGCTGACATCGCTGACCTGCTCGAACTGCTCGACAATGATGACCGGCGCGATCTTGCCTCGGCCATTTCGGACCTGATGACCGGCGACGTGATCGCCGAACTGAATGACTTCGTGCGCGAGAGCATGGTGGAAGCCCTGCCCGCCGAAGCCGTGGCCGAAATCGCCGAACAGCTCGATACCGATGATGCCGTCCAGCTGATCGAGGACCTTGACGACGCGGACCAGCGCGCCGTGCTGGCGGCGATGGACGCGGATGACCGCGCCATCATCGAAAGCGCCCTGGCCTATCCGGAAGAAACCGCTGGCCGCCTGATGCAGCGCGAGCTGGTGGCGGTGCCGGAAAACATGACCGTGGGCGACCTGATCGATTACCTGCGCGACAATGACGACATGACCACCGAGTTCTGGGAAGTTTTCGTGGTCGATCATCGCCATCACCCGGTCGGCACCTGCCAGCTTTCGTGGATCCTGCGCTGCCCGCGCCATATCTCGCTGCTGGACGTGATGAAGCGCGACCAGACGCTGATCCCGGTGGACATGGACCAGGAAGAGGTGGCGCTGCGTTTCCAGAAATACGCGCTGATTTCCGCCGCGGTGGTCGATGAAAGCGGGCGGCTGGTGGGCCAGCTGACGGTCGACGATATCGTCCACATCATTCAGGAAGAGGCGGGCGAGGACGCCCTGCTGATGAGCGGTGCGGGCGAAGGCGACATCAACGAGCCGATCCGCGATGCCTTCTCGGCGCGTGTGCGCTGGCTGGTGGCCAACCTTGGCACCGCCGTGGTCGCCTCTGCCATCATCGCCTTTTTCGGCGCTGCGATCGAGGAGCTGGTGGCGCTGGCCGTCCTTATGCCAATTGTCGCCAGCATCGGCGGCAATGCAGGCACGCAGACAATGGCGGTGACGGTGCGCGCCATCGCGATGAACCAGCTGACCCGTTCCAACACCACCCGCATGTTG
>Ga0181606_10000820_pt1 | contig 26441 bp, 18 predicted proteins | sample 041ome_10_FD_132994 | JGI IMG/M metagenome (GOLD analysis project Ga0181606, IMG submission 132994) | Coastal salt marsh microbial communities from the Groves Creek Marsh, Skidaway Island, Georgia - 041412US metaG (megahit assembly) | ecosystem: Environmental > Aquatic > Marine > Intertidal... | reverse complement strand
GTGCGACGTCTGGTGGCAGTGGAGGCCCTGGGTTCCTGCACCTACATCGCCACCGATAAAACCGGCACCCTAACTGAAAATCAACTGACTGTGCGACGCATCCTGTTACCCGATGGATCGGAGTGGGAAGTCAGCGGGGATAGCCTGATGCCCGAGGGATCAATTACACCAGTACCACCCACAATTATCGAACAACAAAATGACGCTCTGATACAACGCCTATGCTTAGCGGGTGTTCTAGTGAACGAAGCTTTTTTTGGGCATCGAAATGACAGCTGGACGCACCACGGCGATGCCGTCGATGTTGCCCTCCTCGTCATGGCTCATAAGCGCGGTATTGTCCGTCCGGAATCACTCACCATTGCACCAGAGCTGGCCACTATTCCCTTTGAATCCTCACGGCAACTCTCCGCCAGCCTCAATCTGATTGATGGAGTTCAACACGCCTCTGTCAAAGGGGCGATAGAAAAGATACTACCCCTATGCAGTCACATGGCTACTCCCGATCAGGACATACCCATCGATGAAGCCAAACTCGAATCACAGGCCATAGCACTCGCCAATCAGGGTTGCCGTGTGATCGCATTGGCCGGCGGGCCTATTACGTCTGAGCCCACAACCAATAAACTGAGCATGGCAGAGGATCTCGATGAAACAGATTTTAGTGAAAAACAGCTTGCCGGTTTAACACTTATAGGCCTAGTGGGCATTATTGACCCTCTGCGCCCGGAGGCAAAAACCGCTATCACCACCTGTCAGGAGGCCGGGGTGAAAGTGGCCATGGTCACCGGCGACCATCCACTTACCGCATTGAGTATTGCCAAAGAAGCTACCCTGCCCGTCTCTGAGCACCATGTGATTACCGGTCCGAAGCTGGCACAGGCAGGCACCCCTGATGCTTTGGACCAGCTCACTGCCGATGCCCAGGTATTCGCCCGTGTCGAACCTCAACAGAAACTTGATATCGTTGAATCCCTGCAGCGAAATGGTCACTTTGTAGCAGTCAGCGGCGACGGCGCCAACGACGCACCAGCCCTACGCGCTGCCCATGTCGGAGTTGCTATGGGCAAGACCGGTACTGATGTGGCTCGCGAAACTGCCGAGCTGGTCATTACCGACGATAACTTTGCTTCAATAGTCGCCGGTATTGAGGAGGGCCGCATTGCCTACGCGAATGTTCGCAAAGTGATCTTCCTGCTGATCTCTACCGGGGCAGCAGAGATCGTTCTTTTCACCCTGGCACTGATCACCAACCTGCCCCTACCTCTACTGGCGGTACAATTGCTATGGCTCAACTTGGTTACCAACGGCTTCCAACATGTTGCCCTGGCATTTGAACCCGGCGAAGGAGATGAGCTTAAACATCGACCTCGGGATCCTCAGGAACCAATTTTTAACCGTATTATGATAGAACGGGTGATCGTCGCTGCTCTAGTAATGGGTGTGACGGCCTTTGCCCTGTTCCAGGTACTGATCGATATGGGAATGGGCATCAATGAGGCACGTAACAGCACACTCTTACTGATGGTATTGTTTGAAAACGTCCATGTCTTTAACTGTCGTTCCGAGACCCGCTCCACATTTCGTCATAACCTAATGCGCAATCCAATACTCCTGTTTGGCACCCTAACAGCCCAACTCATTCATATCGGTGCCATGTATACACCTTGGCTAAAAGATGTGCTGGCAGTACAGCCTGTGTCTGCCGAACACTGGCTGGAATTATTAGCTCTGGCATTAACCTTACTGGTGGTCATGGAATTGCATAAGTGGTTTAGGAGGCGTTTTGTCTTAACGTCTTTCAATACCAAAGCCAAATGAGAATTTCGCCACTACCACATGGAACAGGATAGTAATACAGCCTTGAATCTTTAACATTAAACGAAATGAGTGGCCATTAGTGTGTTAAAAATTACAACACAAGATGCTTGGAAATGAAGTGAATATTATTTTGGATAAAATAAGATAAAAAAATAAAAAAGGGCTTAACAAAATAAGCCCTTTTAAATACAAGATAAAAAATTGGTGGAGCCTAGCGGGATCGAACCGCTGACCTCAACACTGCCAGTGTTGCGCTCTCCCAGCTGAGCTAAGGCCCCATTTTTTCTGTTATCGTGCCTTTCTGAGGCTGCGCATTTTAGGCACAGCCATAGGCAGAGTCAAGAGTGAGAATCAAGCTTGCTCTTCGGGATGTTTCTCACGGTTTACACTGAGCAGCTGGTAGTCTTTTTCCCATTTTTTTAACTGCTTTTTAGAAACGCCTCCAGCAGCCTCTAAAGCATGCCTAATCCGTGCTCTCACAATATCTGGCCCTAAGATTGCCATAGCATCAAATAGTGGAGGACCTGATGGAGCACCTGTCACAGCAACAAAAAGGGGGAACAGAAAATCTTTAAGCTTAAGGTCTACTGATAAGGCAATCTGATCCAGCTCTTTATAAAGGCCATCCCGGGTCCAATGACGTAACCCATCGAGTCGCCACGCACTGTATTGGAGTATTCTGCGCACTACTTCATTATCCAGTTTCTTGTGTTCAAAACTGGTCTCATCCAATGATTGCATGCCTGACAACATAAAACTAAGCAGTGGTGCAATATCGGAAAACTTTTCAACACGCCCTTTGATCAGAGGGATCATTCGAGACAGGTTGTCACGATTAATCGCCCAACCAGCAACACGATTTGCAAATTCACTGTCATCCAAGTTTTCACGAATCCAGCAACCGTTCAACCAGTCTAGTTTTTCTGTATCAAAAACTGGACCACCCAAATGCACATTATTAATATCAAAGTTATCCAGCATTTCTTGAAGGGTAAACTTCTCTGCTTCGTTGGGCATCGACCATCCCATCCTCCCCAGATAATTGATCACAGCTTCAGGTAGATAACCCATTTCACGATAATAGTTAATGCTGGTAGGGTTTTTACGCTTACTAAGCTTGCTCTTATCCGTATTTCTTAACAATGGCATATGGCAAAGCTCTGGCATATCCCAACCAAAGTACTGGTATAACAATTGGTGTTTGGGGGCAGAGTTAATCCATTCTTCGCCACGAATAACATGAGTGATCGCCATTAAATGATCGTCCACCACATTCGCTAAATGATAAGTGGGCATACCATCAGCTTTCAGTAGCACCTGCATATCAATTTGTGGCCAGGGTATTTCGATTTCGCCCCGTAGCATGTCATTAAATTTACAGCTGCCCTCTTCAGGTACTTTCATCCGGATAACGTAAGGCACACCATCAGCAAGTTGTTCTTGTACGTCAGCCTGAGAAAGTGCCAAGCTACGACCATCGTACTTAGGCGTTTCACCACGAGCCATTTGCTCCTTCCGCATCTCATCCAATTCTTTGGGTGTAGCAAAGCAATAAAAGGCATGCCCCTTTTCCACTAGTTCCATCACATACTTATGATAGATATCCATTCGTTCACTTTGACGATAAGGGCCATATTCACCTCCCACATCAGGCCCTTCGGACCAATCAAGCCCCAACCAGCGCAATGAATCAAAAATCATTTGCTCTGATTCAAGAGTACTTCGGGTTTGATCTGTATCCTCAATTCGAAGAATAAACTCACCACCTAGGCTACGGGCATAACAAAGGTTAAAGAGAGCAATATAGGCTGTACCTACATGTGGGTCGCCTGTAGGTGAAGGTGCAATACGTGTACGAATGGGCATTCAGATATTCCGCCGATAACTGGATTAAAGCGCGGTATTATACGTTTTTTATTGAGGCAATCACTGATTCTCTGTGTAGCAATAGCTTTTTTATCTGAGGCTTATACCTAGAAACAAATAGCTACTAAGAGCGAGTAACTTATGAAGTAAGCAGAAGTTAAAGCAATACTGTTGAAGGGGCACCCAGCCAAAAGCCCTGAGCCGCATCGACACCTTGGGCAGCGTCAATTCCCAGAGTCACCACTGTCTCCCACTCCTCCTGGCTTTCAACCCCTTCTACCATTAACAAGATATCTCTAGTACGCATTATCTGAGCTAATGATTCGATATAAAAGCGATTATCCGGCTTACTATCTATCTCTTGAATAAAGCTACTGTGAACTTTTGCATGATGCAATGGCAAGGAGGCCAAATAACCAAACGCTGTAGAATCCAAACCAAAATGATCAATCCCCAAGCGAACTTTATATTTTTGTAGCACTTGAACAAGGTTTCGAACGGGTTCTATGGCTCTCATAGCATGTTCGGGAATTTCCATAATTAACTGTGTAGCAAGACTTGGGTGATGAAGTAACCATTTATCTAACCAAGATACAAATTCATCGTTTTGAATAGAGCAAGTACAAAGGTTAATGCAAATAAACTGGTTATCAGGAATAGCACTTGCCAAATCGGCTACACGGTTAAGTACTAACTGATCAAATTGTACTGACAATCCAAAACGCTCGACCAACGGCATAAAAATTCCTGCCGTAATCAAACGCCCTTCACTCTCTAACCGAGCAAAGACTTCCTGCCCAATAAGCTGTCTACTGGAAGAAAAAATCGGTTGAAACACAATGGGCAATGACTGGCTCTCAAGCTCAGCTTCAAGCAACGTCCGCCATTCGGGTATCGGCCGGGAAAGTAATGGAATACTGTCTCCACCCTGAGCAGCACCAAGCTCCATCCAACTACTCACATCACCATTATTCTGAGCTTTTTTCAATGCCAAATCTGCTTCAACTAGCATATCTCTAGCATTCTCAATTTCAGGGGAAAAACACATCCCCATATGAATAATCAGTGGATCCTGTTCTTGAAACTTCCATTCAACAGTTAGGACTACGTCATAGATTTTTCGAGCCAGTAACAATGCATCTCCCCTAATTAAATCGGGAACAAACAAACTAAATTGCGGGCCCTGCCTACGAGCCAACAATACATTAGGGTTATCCCCTGTTATCTGCTCCAGCACCTCTCCTACACGCCGAAGAATAGCATTACCCTCATCCCGGCCGGCTTTGTCGTTTACCGCATCAAATTTAGCTATGGCTAGTATATAAACAGCCCCAGAAACAGGGCCAGCATCAGAGGATGTTAGATGATCAAAACGAGCATCAAAATCAGCACGATTGGATAAGCCTGTCACTGAATCTCGCAGTGATTTTTTTTGCAATTGCTGTATCAGGTTTAACTGGCTATCAAAAATTTCTTTGAGCTGCTTAGCCATTCGGTTCATCGCCAAAACAACACTTTTTAGCTCACGACTACCAGGCAGCGTATCTTGAATAATAAACTCTTTATTACAAATGGCATTGGCTTGCCGTTCAACACGTACTAACGGCCTTAGGATAATACCTAAAGCAATGGCTGAGAGAATACAAACACTCAGAGTTACCAAACTATACCAAATCAATCTTTTCTTGTTTTCTTCCCACAACCGCAAATAAAACTGACCTGGATGACTAACAACTGTCAATTCACCCAACATTGCCCAACCAGAAGAAACTTCCGCCTTGCCTTCGTGGGGTTCAATTTGAATCAACTCGATGAACCAATCAGGAACACCTTCAACCAAAACAGGAAAAGACCTGTCGACAAGGACATCTTTTTTAAGATTGGCAAAGTAAATGCGCTGGTAATAACCACTATCTGAAATGGCATTAAATAACGTTTCAAGGGTTACTAAGTCATTTTCTGACGCCGCCTGAGACATAGATAAAGCCAATGATGTCGCGGTATCTTGAGCGTGAACCTTCATCTGTTGCTCTACTAGCAAACGAGACTGATAGACAATACCCACCTCAACGCTGTAGAGGATGACAAAGAGAGTCACGATCGCAATGATTAACTGGCGAAAAAGTGTCACTAAAAAATTCCGATATTATTTATTGTATTACTGTTGCGTTTCCCGGAGTCTAAGGCAATATACCTAACATTCCAATTAACTTTGAATTGTTTGCAGCTGGAGTATTACTTATGACAACCAAAACATTCATAACGTCCATTCAATGCAAACAAGTAGTGTTGTCATAACCGTAGTGTAAATACAATAAAGCTGAAATTTAATTGAACCCCTCCCAACGCCATAGCCTACCTATTAGGTCAAAACCTACCTGCCTACTCTTTTGTGTTGCTGCTTTCTTCACCTCAGCTATTGCCCATCACACGGAATTAACGACTGAAGTTCTTGCTAAAATTGAAAAGAAATATGGCATGCTAGCCAAAGCACGCGCAGTCAAACTTGATGAGTTAATCCACAGCAATCTCTCCGAATCAGAAACCACCAAACTTAATCTCGTCAATGATTTCTTTAATGGTGCACGGTTTGCCAACGATTCTGAAATATGGAACAAGAAAGATTATTGGGCAACACCAATAGAATTCATCGGCCGTGATGCCGGGGACTGTGAAGATTTCTCTATCGCGAAATATTACGCGCTTAAATTAATGGGGGTGGATACCAGTAAACTTCGTATTACCTACGTTAAAGCATTGAAATTAAATCAAGCTCATATGGTGCTTGCCTACTACCCATCTCCTTCAGAAGACCCTTTAATTTTAGATAATTTGAATCAAAGAATACATCCTGCAAAAGAAAGGCATGATTTAAGGCCTGTTTATAGCTTTAATGCAGACGACTTGTGGATATCACGTTCACGTAATGAAGAGTTGAAGGCGGGAAAGCCTACACAATTAAGGTTATGGCAAGATATGCAGCGAAGAATGAATAAGGAATACAATTAACATTAATTAATGCCTCATCATTTATTTGTTGAAACAACAAACCTCACATAACTCTTTTATATATCATTCCTAAAAAACTTTGACTAAATAGAAACCTTGTTAGTCTGTAATTATATTTCCCTGACCTGTCAGGTTATCAATAATTTCTGTACCTGTGAGCGTATTATTAGCTGTGATATCGACGCCCTGAAGAACGATAGTTTGTTGTTCCGTACCAGCACCAGAACCATCAACATCAACTGTAATAGTTGTATTTGTGTTGTCCCACGAAAAACTTAAATATTCAGAAAGGCACGCGTGACTTCTAGAGCTATATCTTCTCCTACAAATCTCGCTCTAAATACAGAACTCTCATGACGTGATTTTTGATTCTTATATTCGTTTGATGTGCTAAATCCATCAAAAACTAACTGACGAGCACTTAATCTAGCTTCTGAACGCTCTAATTCATTTCTTGTTCTATCAGGGTCAGAAAACTGTTGTGAAACCGGATCTCGTTCTTGAAAACCATAACCAGCAGTGACATCAACAGTTGGCAAGTAACCACCCCAGGCTTCACGAATCTGTCTATCTCTGGCATCAACCTCTCTTTGTTCAGCTAAAACTTCGGGATTTGTTTGAAGGGTTTGGGTGATAGCATCACGTAAGTCCAATGACTCGGCATATGTATAAAATGAAAAAACGGCGAAACTACCCACCAGGATGTTTAACCAATGACGCTGCTGCATGATTCTTTCCCTTCTTAACTGTTCAGCTTGCGACGAATCTGAACAAAGCCTCTGAAAAATATTTATCTGTTGTATGTAAGTAGCTGTTCGCATTTTTAACAGCCCTATTATTTAGGCAATTTTTCAACGTTAATTTTGAACTTTTCCCATCAAAAAAAACGATAAATCCCACAAAAAACATGAACCTAAATTAAAGTCAGCTCTGTACTATGATTTGTATCACAAAAAAAATAGAACTAGGTTACCGTTTGGACGTGACAAATTACCACTGAGGATGTTTGTTGTAAAAATTACGTAAATTTAGGTAGTTAGAGGGGAAACTATGAGCAAAACATGAATTTATCGCTCTCGAAAAGCAAGCTCTTTGGTTTTCAATATGGGTTTCAATAAATAGTCAAGAATAGATTTTTTCCCGGTCATAATATCGACCTGAACAGTCATTCCTGGAATGATCGGTAAAGAGTCTCCAAACTTACCTAAATTTGTACTCTCTGTTTCCAACCTGACCTGATAATAACTCACACCTTCTTCGTCCAATATGGTATCAGGACTAATACGAACAACTTTCGCTGCCAGTCCTCCGTGAATAGAAAAATCGTAGGCAGTAAATTTCACCATAGCTAATTGATGTGGGTGAATAAAAGCAATATCAGCTGGCAATACTTTTGCGTCCACCAGTAAAGAATCATCAAAAGGAACGATTTCAACCAAATCCATACCGGGTTGTATCACACCGCCAATTGTTTTAACTTTTAATTGTTTTACCGTACCTTTCATTGGCGAACGAACAACAGTTCTATCCACCCTATCTTCTAGCGCTTCGTTTCCTTGCTGAATGCGACCTAGTTCAGCCATAACTTCATTTAATTCACCACGGGATTTGTTGGCAAACTCTTGTGTATAACCCTCAACATTTTTCTTTGCTTCTCTTAAAGCTGATTCCAATTGCGGGATGGCAATTCTGGCGCGATCTAGCTCACCTTTTAAATCATTCACCTGACGCTCAAGCCGCAACAGTTCAACTTGTGAAACAGCCCCTTCCTCTACTAGGGGCCGGGTTACATTGAGCTCCTCACTTAATAATCTGTAACTCGCTTTTAAACTCTGTTTATTAGACTTTACTGAAGAAAGCTCTTGATTCTTCTGCGAAGCCTTTTGGTTTAAAACATCTACTTGATCCACATATTGCTGTTGACGAGAATTATAAAATTTTCGTTCACTCAAAATTAAATCTTCTGGATACTGCCCATCTAACAAACCTAACTCTGATTCAAAGTCACTTCCATTGGCTTCTGCTCTTAACCTGGCAGCCTTAACTGTTAGCTGCTCTACCTGCAAAGCTCTTTCTTTAAATGAGGACGAAAAAATTGTGTCATCAATTTGTATTAATGGCTGCCCTTTTTCTACCACATCCCCCTCAGTAATCATTAGATCAGCAAGTATCCCACCTTCTAGGTTTTGTACTATTTGCAAATCACTGGAAGGAACAATCCTCCCCTCCCCACGGGTAAATTCATCAACCTTGGCAAAGCTAGCCCACACCAGCATGATTAAAATAAATGCAGCAATGAGCCATAGCAATAACTGAGCAACAATAGGTGACTGCTTAAGCATCGCCTCTGAAGAATAAGACATGTACTTCAGATCGGTAGATGGCGTCTGATCGAAATGTTTACCCAGTTTTTCCAGCTGCTCTTTTAACATTAGGATTTATCCTTTCCCTTAAGTGCTCCTTTCTTCAGCGCATCTAAAACTTCACCCTTTGGACCATCAGCTACAATCGTTCCTCTGTCCATAACAACGAGCCTATCGACAAGATCCAACATATTCATTTTGTGGGTAATTAAAACCAGTGTACTGTTTAAAAACTCGCTTCTGAGTTGCTGACGCATATACTCTTCTGTCCCCTGATCCATGGCAGATGTGGGCTCATCCATAATTAAAACCCGGGGATTTCTCAAAAAAACTCGAGCCATAGCAACAGCACTGCGTTGACCTCCAGACAATGTCTCACCACGCTCACCAACGGGCATTTCAAAACCTAAAGGGTGGCTATTCACAAAATCTAAAATGCCAGATTTTTTGGCCGCTTCAACAACATCGTCATCAGCGACACCTGTTAAACCATAGGTAATATTGTCTCTAATAGTTCCGAAAAATAGTGTTTCATTTTGTGCAACATAACCAATATTGGTCCTCAAATCTGCCGGATCTAATTGCTGAGCATCGAACCCATCAATGGTCACAGCACCATTATCTGGCTCATAAAGCCGAATTAGCATTTTTGCCAAGGTAGATTTTCCTGAACCAATGCGCCCGATAATCGCTACCTTTTCTCCTGCTTTAATATTTAAACTAATATTTTCAAGGGCAGGAGCCGGCTGATCCAAATAACGAAAAGTCACTTGTTTTAAAGACAAATCACCATCAAAAACAGGACGATGTAAGTAACGTTTGTCCTGTTCTCTTTCCACAGGCAACGCCATGATTTCATCTAAAGATTTTAATGTCGCTTCAGCGTGGTCGTAACTCACTAATAAATTAGCAACCTGGCTCAATGGTGCTAAAGCTCGGCCATTAAGAATGACACAAGCAATCAAGCCACCTAACGTCAAGTTTTGCGCAGAAATTAAGTAAACACCCCAAACAACGACAGCCACCATCGCAATTTGCTGTAAAAATTGAACCCCCTGTAAAGCAGCGTTAGATATAAGACGAGACTGCAAACCCCATTGGGAGACATAGCCTACAGCCTGCTCCCAACTACGTTGAACTTGGCTTTCAGCACACATAGTTTTAATTGCTTCAACACCTACCAAGCTTTCCACTAAAGTTGCACTTTTCTTCGCACTACCCCGCATCACATTTTCAATGGTTGGACGCAATTTTTTCTGCGCATGTAATCCAATAAAAACAGCAATAGGAAAAATCACAATGGGTACAAAAACCAACCAACCACCCAAATAAGCCATAAAGGCCAAAAAGACAACAACAAAAGGCAGGTCAATTAGAGTAAGCATGGTTGACGACGTCACAAAATTTCGAAGCATATCAAAATCATGTAATCTCGAAGCAGAAGCACCTGTAGAGTTTGGCCGAGCCATCATTTTCAGGTTTAATACTTTCTCAAACAATTGTGCGGATAGCACTACATCTGTACGTTTTGCTGCTAGCTCAACCATATAGGCTCGAAGCATTTTCAATGCCAAATCGAATACATAGACAATCACCACACCAATAGCTAATGCCCATAACGTTTCCACAGCGTTGTTAGGCACAACCCTATCGTAAACATTCATGACAAAGAGAGGTTGTGCTAATACAAATAAATTAATCAAAAAAGAAGCTACCAGCACATCACGGTAAATTTTCCATGAACCTTTTAAAGCACCCCAAAACCAGTGTTCATGGCCTTCCTTATAAATTTTGGGTGTACGTGAATCAAATTGCTGCATTGGACGTAAATAAAATACGTGACCAGCGCATTCTTCTGTCAGTTGCTCGTAATCAACCTGACTTGGTAAGTGGGTGCTAGGATTAACAACGATAGCTATTTTTTGTTCATGATTGATATCAGTCAGAACTACAGCATCGCCATTTTTAAGAATGAGAATAGCAGGTAAAACTTCAACAGGGATTTCATCCAACTCCCGGGATAACATCGTTGATGCTAAGCCCGCACGGTTTGCTGCTCGATTAAACATCATTGCTGGGAGCTTGCCATCTTCCAATGGAAGTCCCGATGAAACCGAAGCCCTGGATGTTGTCTTACCCTCAAGGTGTGCGACTAATAGCAAGCAATCCAAAAGATCATTGGATGGGATCGATGTAGACGCGTCCGTTTGTTCTACTTCCTGTTCCACTTCACTTGCCGGTATATTCATGGATTCTTTGTAATTCAATAAGTTAATGTATTTTCTTTATATACAATAGTAACAGGCTGATATTATGTATCTAGTGCAGTATTCCCCTACAATTTCCAGATATAATGCCGGCTTTTCCAGACAAGCGGCACCATAATCCATGCCAAACAGCACCAAACCCTCACAGACGCCTGTAAATCGGCGCTTTTCCGTTGCCCCAATGATGGATTGGACTGACCGCTATTGCCGCTATTTTCACCGTTTATTGAGCCGAAACACCCTACTTTATACAGAAATGGTGACAACAGGTGCCTTAATTTATGGCGATGTGGAACGACACCTTCAATACCATGGTATCGAGCATCCCATCGCTCTGCAGCTAGGCGGTAGCGACCCAAAAGAACTAGCACAAAGTGTAACAATCGCAAACACTTACCAATATGATGAAATCAATCTAAATTGTGGTTGCCCAAGTGATCGTGTTCAATCCGGTAAATTTGGTGCCGTATTGATGAAAGATCCAAAACTCGTGGCACAATGTTTTGAATCCATGCAAGCAGTAACGGAAACACCTGTTACGATAAAACATCGTATCGGCGTTGATGATCAAGATGGTTATCAACCTCTTTGCGATTTTGTCGGTACAGTTGCCAATGCAGGATGTAAAACCTTTATTGTTCATGCGAGAAAAGCATGGCTTCAAGGCTTAAGTCCCAAGCAAAATAGAGAGGTGCCTCCACTGGAATATGAGCACGTTTTCCAATTGAAACGTGACTTCCCCGAACTTGAAATCATCATCAATGGTGGCATAAGCACGCTAGAGCAAACTCAAGAGCTGTTGGTTTCTGTAGACGGGGTAATGATGGGGAGAGAAGCCTACCAGAACCCCTATATACTGGCCGAGGTTGATCAAAAAATATACCATGATAAACAACCTATTCCATCTCGCGTTCAGGTACTCGAAAAATTTTCAAAAATTATCGATAAAGAATTATCCAAAGGAATTAAATTGAGCCATATGACCCGACACATATTGGGCTTGTATCAAGGTGTTCCTGGGGCACGAAAATTCAGGCGTTACATTAGCGAAAATGCTCATCGTCGTGATGCTGGCATTGATGTGCTCTACCAAGCACTCAATAGCATGGCCACCTCATAGCCTTTTAGGCGCATAAATACTATGAGCGTAATAAAGCAACCAACATCTAGAAGCAGATAAAGAAATGATATTAAGTAAACTTGATCAATTAAAAGAAATAACAACAGTCGTTGCTGATACAGGCGATATCGATGCAATACGCCAATATCGGCCCATAGATGCAACAACCAACCCATCCCTATTGCTTAAAGCAGCTCAACTGCCCCAATACCAACCACTATTGCAAGAAAGTATAGCCACTGCTAAAAAAAGTAACGATGGCAATTTTTTATCTCATTGCATGGATGAGCTGGCAGTAAAAATTGGCTGTGAAATCCTACAAGTAGTACCAGGCCGTGTTTCCACTGAAATTGATGCAAGATTATCTTTTGACACCAACTCCACAATAGAACGTGGTAAGCACTTAGTAGAACGCTACCAAAATGCCGGTATTGATACCGATCGAATATTGCTAAAAATTGCTTCTACCTGGGAAGGAATAAAAGCCGCCGAACAGCTAGAAATACAAGGTATTCAGTGTAACCTGACTCTGCTATTTAGTTTTGAACAGGCTGCCGCTGCCGCAGATGCTGGCGCATTTTTAATCTCACCTTTTGTCGGTAGAATCCTCGATTGGCATAAGGCCAATGGCGGTAAAAATGAATATCTACCACTAGAAGATCCAGGCGTACTCTCCGTTCAGACCATCTACAACTTCTACCGCCAACGTGGTTATGAAACCATTGTCATGGGAGCAAGCTTTCGAAACACAGGAGAGATCGAGGCCCTGGCCGGATGTGACCGCTTAACCATCAGCCCCCAATTACTAGAAGAGCTCAAAAATGATTACGATGAATTACCAAGGCAACTCAGCCTCGATAACACTGGCCAAATAATCGAGTCACAAGGCTTCAATGAAGCCTCATTTCGCTACCATGTAAATAATAATGGTATGGCAACTGAAAAACTGGCAGAAGGTATTCGAAATTTTGTAAAGGATCAGGAAAAACTTGAGGCCATGTTGCTTGAATTATCAGGGCTTGAGCTAGCAGGGTTTCAGGAGCAAGCACGGTGATAGATCGAATCAAACAATTTTTCACCTCGGAAATCAGCAACCCTGATGGTGATATTGCCCACCAACACCAGCTGGCCGCAGCATCACTTATGGTGGAGGTAATGATAATTGATCGTCATCTAGATAGCGCTGAGCTCAATGTGATTAAACAGCTACTCGAACAGCAGTTTGAGCTAAATGAAGACGAAATAAGCCAACTCATTTCGTTGGCACAAAAAGAAGTAGATGAAGCAACATCTTTGTTCCAGTTCACCCGGTTGGTCAATGATCATTTTGATCGAAGCAGTAAAAATCACTTAATGAAAAACCTTTGGCAGGTAGCCTTTGCTGATGACCAATTAGACAAGCATGAAGAAGCTATAATTCGGCGTATTGCTGAATTAATACACGTGTCTCATTCTGATTTTATTCGAAGTAAACATGGGGCAAAACAATCGCTAAAAAAGAGTTAAAAAAGCGTCTAACTACTCTCTTCCAAGGCACGAATTAAATCCATAAACTCCTGCTTATTTCTATCATTAAATAACGACAATAACCTGTGTGCTTCCAGTACCTGTTCTCGGGTCTCATCAACACTAGGAGAAATAATAGATAGTTCTTTACAGTCATTTTCTTCACAAGGAACAGTTTGGGCAATGTCGAATACATCATCCAAACCCATAACAGATAAAGTCTTATAAAGGCTTTCATCAGGGCAAAACACTACCGGCTTGACTTGATACTTATCGTTACAGTGAATAGCTAATTTAGCCAATAAACCCAGAGTTGTACTATCAACACCTTCGGCTTCCAGCATGTCAACAACCACTTCCGATATATGACCTGACTGGAAAATAGCTTCTATATAATTGCTTAAGGAAGTACACAGGGTCACTCGAACATCACCTGTTAGTTTTATAACATAAGCGCCGTCGTGCTCTGATACCAGAATTTTTCCTGGCTCCACTCAATACCCTCTACGTAGAGTTAAAACCGTTACATCATCAGGTGCATCCTTTACCTGATTAACACCCAAACCCTCACATATTTGCTCAATAGAAGCATCTGATTTAGCTATAGTGTCACAAATATATTGCTCTTTCTCTTTCAAAGAATCACCTGGTAAAAACTCAAGCACTCCATCAGATACCGTTACCATGGCAAATTTTTCCGGCAAGATTATTTCTTCAACATCCCAACTACAATCACTAAAAATACCTACTGGCTTACCCTTACCTGGAAGCATTCTTACATCACCATCTGAAACAAAAACAGGCATAGGCATATGGGCAGCAACAGAATAACGTAAGATATTTCGCTCCATATCAATACATGCGGCAAAGATAGTCAGATGCTTATCTAAACCAAGTGCAATAATTTGCTTGTTGATATGTTCAATGAAACCCTCGGGTGCCTTGGACATGACATTAATGTCATTTTGAGCCGTGTGCCTGCGAAGTATACGATTAAAAATAAATTTTAATAATACCGTCAAAAAAGCTGAGGATGCACCATGGCCTGAAACATCAGCGACGTAAAACACTAGATAGCGATCAAAAATCACGTTATACCCCACAAAATCTCCGCTGAGGTAAAGTGATGGAACAATCTTATGGGCTATTTCATAATCATTCTTCTTAAAAGGGGTCAAAGGTAACAAGCTGCTCTGAACCTGCCGACCAGCCATCTGATCCAATTCTAGAATGCGTAGGCTATCTTGGAGTTCCCGGTTAGTTGCTTCTAACTGCTCCCGGTATTCTAGGTTTTGGCGAACAAGAGATTTAAAATCAGAGGCTCTCTCAATAGCTTGACGAAAGCGTTTGTCTGCAAACGGCTTAATCAATACATCAGAGGCATTATTATGAAAAAATTTGGCTACTTCTCGTGGGTCTACTTCAGGCAAAATTGCCACATAGGCAGTATCAAGATCCAAGCTTGGCAGTAAGCCAAACTTCTCCTGCATCAGGTCTAAGGGAAGATCTACAACAACAACAGCAGGTTGCTCAAGTTTAATACGATCAATTGCTTGATCAGAGTCATCGAACGTCGAAACTTTCCAGTCAGTATCAACCACATACCGCTTTAGAGCCCGACAACCTTCCAAGCTATCAGTGACGATAAAAAGCTTGTCGTTACTATCCATATGTTATCCAGAGCTGTGAACTATGGGATAGAGCTGGCACCCTACCCCCATTACGTTCACAGCTTCTGATTATTTAAATCTTAGGTTTCACTCTAGCGGGTTTATTCGCCATAGTCCCCAAAGTCATCTTCTACATTACCATCTTTAAGTAAATACTCGCGACGTTGTAGATAAACATCACGAATAAAGCTGTATTTGTCGCCTTTGATCAGCTCTTCTGCTTTAAGAAGATCTGCTCGACCTGAGACAACATCTACACCAAGAATCTGATTCCGAGTAGGAACATGATCTATTTCAGAAATAGGATCTACTAGAAAATCTACAATTTTAGCTGGGCCATCTCTTAAAGTGCTTGGCCCCAAGAAAGGCAGTACAACATAAGGACCTTCTTCAACGCCCCAGACACCAAGCGTTTGACCAAAATCCTCGCCTTCATTTTTAGGCATACCCAAATCATCAGCCACATCAAAAAAGCCAACGAGACCAACGGTTGTATTAACCAGAAAACGACCAGTATCGTTACCCGCTTGACGGAATTTACCTTGTAGCAAGTCATTCACAACATTAACGATTTCGCCAACGTTTGAGAACATTCTGCTAATACCATCTTCAACAGGGTCTGGAGTGATAGCTCTGTACCCCTTTGCGATCGGCTTTAGTCCATAGGTATCAAGTGTATCGTTGAACACAAACACCTTACGATTAAAACCTTCCCACGGATCCTGAGTCTCTTCTGAAGAGTCAGCTACTACCTGACCTGACAGCAAAACACCTGTTAACAACAACATTGTCCATTTCATTGGGCAATTCTCCCCCTCGTTTTGGCACTTCTTTTATATTTATAGGTATCTGACTTTATAAACATTCACACAACCAGTGTGCTTTTATAGATAAAGCTTAACCGGCTTTACAATGTCTACACCTTTAAAACCACGTGATTCTACACCCTCCTCTTTTTTAGGTATACAGAATCAATAGCCGAAATCCCCTTAAAAAAGCGTTTTATTCACAAAAAATGTATTCATAGCACCGATTCTATGCAGCTCTAGCTGATGAAATGCTAATTTCGTCATAAAACTGAAATATTAATATCACAAAATGTCGGCCACGAGTTAAAGGGCTGGCACCTAATACTGTTCCAGCCAAACCTCAGACAACGATTTAAAAGCCAGCAATAGGCTTAACAACTTTACTCACAACGCCATGAAATAAGGATTGGAGTTTACAATGAAACGTACCGCAACTTGCTTAGCTGTTAGTGCATTAACCTTAAGCCCAGTAACTTTTGCAGCAGGTGGCATGCAAGATACACCTGTTTCTGTATCAGCAATCACTGCTGACCAACTGGCAAATGCCAATGTAGATGATCTGAAAAAAATCATCCTGGCTTTATCCCACCGTGTAGAAAACATGGAAACACAAACCACTGAAATTCGTGGTATCGCCACTGCTAAATCTAAAGGTGATTGGGCAGAAAGAATCAAATGGCACGGTGATTTCCGCTACCGTTTTGAAACAATTGATAACGATCGTACTGATGAAGATCGCAATCGCAATCGTATTCGTGCACGTATCGGTGTAACTGCTCAGGTAACTGATGATGTTAAAGCTGGTGTTGCCCTAGCAAGTGGTAGTGATGATCCCGTATCGTCTAACCAATCACTCGGTGGTGGTGGTTCAACTAAAGGCATCAATCTAGATATGGCATTTATCGATTGGTCATTTGCCGAGAATCTTCACTTGGTTGCTGGCAAGACTAAAAACCCATTCTATAAAGTGGGCAAAAATGGCTTGATTTGGGATGGTGACTACCGTCCTGAAGGTGCACATGTTTCCTACGACAATGGTACTTTTTGGGCCATTGCTGGTTACCACTTCCTAGAGAGTGATAACAAAGGTGGAGACCAAGATGCTGAAGAAATGTACGGCACTCAAGTAGGCTATAAAGGTGCTATTGCCGACAACATGAAAGTTAAAGTTGGTGCCAGCTATTTCTATATTCCTGTTGAAGGTAGCGCATCCTTTGTTGATGGCGACTTCTTTGGAAACTCCAGTGTCGGTGGGATGCATGAATTCGATTATGAAACCCTTGAGTTATTTGCTGAGTTAAACACTAAGATTGCTGGTGTTAAAACTACTTTCTTTGCCGATTACGTGAAAAACAGCGATGCTGACGAAGACACTGGCTTTGCACTGGGCTTTAAACTGGGTAAAGCGAAGAACAAAGGTGACTGGCAGTTCGGTTATACCTACGAAGATCTTGAAGCTGATGCAGTATTTGCTGCATTCACTGACTCCGACTTCGGCGGTGGCGGTACTGATGTTAAAGGCCACAAGTTCAACACTGCTTATGCCTTTAGCAAAAATACCTCTCTATCTATCACTTACTTTGATAACGAGTACGGTGAACATACTCGCTCTGAAGAACTGGACTTTGATCGCCTGCAAGTGGATATCAAAACCAAGTTTAAGTAAGTTTGATCAGCTACAAATTGTCTAAAGTGGTCTAAAAACCATGGCGTGACATAAGTGGTACTATGTAAATTAGTACAACATAAAAAAGCGGCTCCTATTTATAGGCAGCCGCTTTTTTTATATCCAAAGAAATGTATCGATATTCTGCTAAAGCAATATATCCAATGAGTACAATTGATCAACAAGGCTTTTCCCGTTCGTTAGGACAACATCAGGGCTATCGTGGCCTAGCTGTTCTGAAATATTGATCAGTGCATCTCTTGCTGAAATACCCTGATCTTCAAACAACTGTAGCAGGTGGATTGTCACAGCATTTGTCTCAAGAAATTTCACCTCGTTCTCTCTGTTACGATAAACCACAAGAAATGTAGCTTGTTCCGGAAGCTCTTGGGGCTGGTATTCTGGGCCCAACTTATGCACAGGGTACTGGTAGGATAATCGCCAAGCTAACGGAGAAACTTCAGGTATTGATGAGAGTAGTTCATCTGCCTTCGTATCCCTGTCTGGAATTTCCTCTGGGGATACATCAAGGACTAGCTCCACCCATTCATAATGAGCCAGTTCCAGCATAAAACCAGGATCATCAGCATGCTCTTCCCTTTCTTCTTGCAGATAACGCAGAAATTCTTGGCTGATTTCCAAAAAATAAGGTGTGTGGCTTTGATGATGACTGACAAAATCCCTGATCATTTCGTGCCAAGGTTCATCGGCTATTACGCTTCTGAGTATAGGAAACCCACTGCTAATAAATGTTTCAATATTGTTATAAACCAGATCGCGGTAAATTTTCATCCGTCGATCTTCTATATCCGTTGGAACAGGGTTTAAATCTGGGTCGCGTAGATGGGCTGCAAAATCGTATTGAGTTTTCTGAAAACTGGCTATAGGAGAAGTCATAGCAGGTTTGCTCCTGCAGCTTCGCCACTGCTAACAGGCTCAGAAAGCATCCTATCACTCTGCATTTGTTTGATTTGATTCACTTCAGAAAGAAGCTCATCGACAGGCGGAATATTAAAGTCACGCTCAAGTAATGTTGGCATAACACCAAAGTGCTCATAAGCCTTATCCAGCAATTGCCATACTGGGTCAATAACATCCGCACCATGGGTATCTACCCTAAGATCTTCTGCCTCAACATAGTGACCAGCAACATGAACATATACAACACGTTCACCCGGTAACTGTTTGAGAAACGCCTCTGCATCGTAGCGGTGGTTTATGCTGTTGACATAGATATTATTAACATCCAAAAGCAAACCACAATTTGCCTTCTCAAGCACAGTATTAATAAAATCGATTTCACTCATTTCCTGCTGGGGAGCGGCATAGTAAGAAGCATTTTCCATAGCTATGCGCTGACCAAGAAAATCTTGAATCTGACAAATGCGATCTACGGTGTAATTAATCGCCTCCTCCGTAAAAGGAATAGGCATTAAATCGTAAAGGTGTGCATCATCACTACAGTAAGTCAGATGTTCAGTGTAGTAGCGAATCTGATGCTCTTTCATAAAATTTTTAATTTGCCCAATAAGCTCCCAATCAAGGGGAGATGGAGAACCAATAGATAACGACAACCCATGGCAAATAAAAGGAAAACGTTCGGTATATTCCCTGAATTGTTTGCCGTAACGGCCACCAACATTAATCCAGTTTTCCGGGGCAACTTCCATAAAATCTACTTGATTAGTAGACACAGAGTCACTGTTTAAAAAGGATAACGGGCCCATTAGGGCCCGCCTCAATCCTACTCCCGCACCTTGAACTGGGAATCGGTTGTTACTCATACTTTACCTCTGAATAGGCAAACTTATAGCAAACTAAAAATTAGCGATTATTTTTTATCGCCACATTTGCCTTCACCGCATTTACCTTCACCGGCAGCTTTTTTCTCGCCGCACTTACCTTCGCCACATTTTCCTTCGCCGTCAGACTTGCTCTCACCGCATTTGCCTTCGCCGCATTTGCCTTCGCCATCAGACTTACTTTCACCACACTTACCTTCACCGCATTTGCCTTCAGCGTGGCCATCAGCCAGGTTATAACCTGAACTTAGCTCATTAGCCTGAAAAGGGTTTTCAGCAGCAGAAGCCATAGGGGCTAATGCAACAGACGCCATAAATGCTGCACCGACAGCAACAGCTAATGGTTTCAGATTATGTTTTGACATGATTAAATCTCCATAAAATTTATTTTAAATTGTTTGTTCACCCATCTGGGCGAAGCTGACTACTATGACTGGGCGTTCCAAATTAAGTTTCAGGCGAAATTATTAATTTAGTAAAATATTCTATACATTCTCTCAAGCATTAGATCCAACATCAGAATGATAACTAGATATTAGGCTAGCCAAGCCCTTCCAATGCCCATCTATACGTTTATCCGAAATGGGAAAGACTGTTTTTAACTGCTGTGAGAACAAAGAAACTCGATATTCTTGTAACATAAAACGGTGTTTCCATACCTCTGATTGAGTCGATAATGGCAAATCTGACCAATCATAAGAGAAATCGGCCAATCGCTGCTCTAACTTATCCAGAACAACCCACGATTCTTTATCTTTCTTAGGGTTTAGGGAAAATTTTTCCAAACGATTCTGAATTGCCTTTAAATACCGGGGGTAATGCCTTAACCACTCTATGGGAACACTGACTAAATATTCGGGCGAAAACAAATAGGTTAACTGCTGGTTAATATCTGTTACCGCATGCATAGCAGTTAAACTTTGTTTTTTTAATGTTTTTCGTATCTCAGATAATAGAGGCAACATAGTGACGATCAAAGATTCAATTTCATTGGCCACTGAAACAATCTGACTTTTCCCCTCCTTGTAGCTCTTATCAAAATCACCGGATGAACGAGGAATAGGCTTGCTTTCAAGAAGTGCCTGCCTATAAGCCATATCAATAATCAAAGGTATAAGAACACCCTTACCAGGCAACGCAGCAGATTTAAGCTGTAGATCCAATCCCTTTAATAATTGTTTACGAAGGTACTTTGCTGACTCAGGGTATACCTGTTGATATAGCGCCCCTAACCCAACTACTGTCTTATTCAATGCTGTATTTGGATTGTCTAATAATCTTAGATTAATCTGATCTTTTTCCTTACCCCTTTCCAAGAGCAATGCTGGATATGTACGTATTGATAACCCCTGCTGTTCAATGGAATAAATTTCTGGCAACTCACCAAAGTCCCAGCTCTCAACATTTTCTTGCTCTATGCTCGCATGGCTCGTTTGAGCAATAGAATCCGCTACCCTACCCCGGTAACTGGCTTTCAATTCAGCTAAATTTCGGCTCATGGTCAATAGCTTTCCCTGCTCATCAATCAATTTGATATTCAGGTAATAGATATTTTCCAAACTAACTTGTTGCCAATCCTGTTCTGAAATCGTCACCCCAGACAACGTTTTTAGTCGGCAGCCCAATGCTTCCTTCAGAGAAACATCATCGGGTTTCATAGAAGCAAGAGCCCTATCAACGTAATCGGGCACAGGAACAAAATTTCGACGCAGTGATTTAGGCAGTGACTTAACCAAGGCAATACATTTATCCCGTAGCATTCCTGGAACCAGCCAATCAAAACGATACAACGGCACTTGGTGCAGAATACTCACGGGGACGGTAACACTAACACCATCTTCCGAATGTCCAGGTTCAAAGTGATAACTCAATGGATAGCGGGTTCCCTGCCACGAAATATGATCAGGAAACTGAGATTCATCAAGACCACTCGTATGCCCCTGACTCAATAACTCTTCATCCATATACAGCAATCGGGAGCTATCTTTCAGTCCTCCTTCTGACTCTCGATTTTCCTGCTGTTTTCGCCAATGTTCAAAACCTGCGAGATTAACCACATCTGAGGGAATTCGCTCACTATAAAAATCAAACATGACCTGATCGTCTACCAAAACATCCCTACGGCGGGTACGGGATTCAATATCCTGCAAACTCTCCTGAAGTTTCTGGTTATGGTTAAAAAAGTCGCCTTTACCTCGATACTCACCTTCCACCAAGGCGGAACGGATAAATATTTCCCGGGATAAAACTGGATCTATTTTCCCATAACCACAACGACGTTTTTCAACAATAGGCAGCCCATACAATGTCTGTTTTTCGTAGGCCATAACCTGGCCATTACGAACACTATAGTGAGGCTCGCTATAATTCTTTTTCACCAAATGCGAGGCCAATGAAGGTAACCAATCCGGATCGATTTTAGCGTTGTAATGGCTAAACAATCGAGAGGTCTCAATCATTTCTGCTGCCATCAACCATCTCGGCGGTTTCTTATTCAATCCAGAACCGGGGAATACATAAAACTTACGATTTCGTGCACCACTAAATTCTGCTTGACCACGACGCTTGGGTTTATTTTGACTGTCACCTTCAACCTCTTCGTCAGCACGTTGAAAGCCAATATTCCCAAGTAGCCCGCTTAACAGTGAGCGATGAACAGCTTCATAGCCTGCTGGCTGTTTGTTTTCTGTGAGTTTTAATTCACGGCAAGCCCCATGAAGCTGGTGGTGAAAATCTCGCCATTCACGCATACGTAATGGTGATACAAAATTCTGTCGGCAATATTTTTCAAATTGATTTCGGCTCAGGTCTTGCCGTTGCTGCTCAAAATGTTGCCAAAGATTGACCAGCGTGACGAAATCAGATTCTTTATCCTTCCATTGACGGTGTTTTTCATCCGCTGCTTGCTGCTTATCCGAAGGACGATCACGAGGGTCCTGAACACTCAATGCAGCAACTATGATCAATATTTCTCTTAGAGCCCCTTCCTTCGATGCGGCCAATAGCATCCGCCCCATTTTAGGGTCTGCTTGAATCCGGCAAAGCTGTTGTCCAATAGACGTCAATTCGCCCTTTTTATTAACGGCTTGCAACTCCTGCAATAAATTAAAGCCATCATTAATCAGGCGCTGATCCGGTGCATCGACAAAAGGAAAGTCTCTAATATCCCCTATGCGTAAACGCAGCATTTGCAGAATAACGGAAGCTAAATTGGTCCGAATAATTTCGGGGTCAGTAAATTCAGACCTAGCAGTGAAATCTTCTTCACTGTAAAGACGAAAACACACACCTTCACTGATACGACCACAGCGCCCTTTACGCTGGTTTGCGCTAGCCTGGGATATGGCTTCAATGGGTAAACGTTGGACCTTAGTGCGATAACTATAACGACTCACCCTTGCTGTACCAGGATCAATCACATAGCGAATACCTGGCACGGTAAGCGAAGTTTCTGCCACATTCGTTGCCAATACGACTCTTATTCCCCTGTGTGGCTTAAATACTTTGGTTTGTTCTGAAAGGCTTAACCGTGCATATAAAGGAACAACCTCTAAGTCTCGTAACTGAGCCTTTCTTAACACATTGGCGGTTTCTCGTATTTCCCTTTCACCGCTGTGAAAAACAAGAATGTCACTCGATTGCCCTCCCTGCTTTGGTAACGTCAGAATATGCTCAACGGTATCCAACACTGACTGTGCCAAATCTCGCTCTTCCTGTGCAGGAATGTATTCAACTTCCACCGGATAAGTTCGCCCTGAAACCTCAATAACAGGCGCATCATTAAAATGTCGGGAAAAGCGCTCTACATCAATGGTTGCTGACGTAATAATGACTTTTAAATCCGGGCGTTTTGGCAGAATGTTTTTCAGGTAACCAAGAAGAAAATCAATATTAAGGCTTCGCTCATGGGCCTCATCAATAATGATAGTGTCGTACTTATTTAAGTATCGGTCATGCTGGATTTCAGCCAATAAAATACCATCTGTCATTAACTTAACCAGCGTATTTTCACTGCTGGTTTCATTAAACCGAACCTGATAACCCACCGTCTGCCCCAATGGCTGAGCCAATTCTTCTGCGATACGACTTGCTACGGTTCTAGCAGCAATTCGTCGGGGCTGGGTATGACCGATCATTCCCGTAACACCGCGGCCTAATTCCAGGCAAATCTTAGGTAATTGAGTCGTTTTACCTGAACCGGTTTCACCTGCAATAACAACAACCTGATGTTTGGCTATCGCATTACTGATATCCTCGCGACATTCAGCAATAGGTAAATTTTCCGGAAATTGAATAACCGGGATACTGGAGCAGCGATGACGAACTTGTTTACATGATTGTTCAAGTTTATCGGTAAACTGCTTTAAATCACGATCAAAGGGTTTTCCAGACTTGGCCCGATGAGCAATTTTGTTGAGCTGTTGGTTAAGGCGGTAACGATCAGAACTACGGCACTCGACGAGCTTTTCTCGCCACTGGTTTATTTCGTTACTCATAAATTAACTGTCGCGCAGCTCTTTACGCAATACCTTACCTACATTGGAAAGCGGTAATTCGTCTCTAAATTCAATATAGGTAGGCCACTTATAACGTGCCAATTTTTCACTACAAAATGCACGTACATCATCTTCTGACAGATCCGGGTTAGCACTGACAAGAAACAATTTTACTGCTTCGCCTGAATGGTCATCGGGAACACCAATAACAGCACAGTAAGTAATATCCGGATGGTGTGAAACCACACTTTCAATTTCATTGGGGTAAACATTAAATCCAGAAACAATAATTAAGTCTTTCTGGCGATCGTGGATAAACAAAAATCCATCACTATCAACGGAGCCAACATCGCCCGTTTTCAGCCAACCATCTTCGGTCACTGTTTTCGCTGTCTCTTCAGGGAAATCAAGATATCCCTGCATTACCTGAGGCCCTCTAACCCAAATTTCTCCATGCTCATCTACAGCAAGGGGTTGTCCTTCTGCATCAGCAATTCGTAATTCTGTATTAGCTACGGCAATACCCACCGAGCCTGGTTTATTTGCACCAGGAGGACTAAATGAAACCACTGGCGATGCCTCCGTGAGGCCATAGGCATTACAAATTTCACAACCAGTAATATCTTTCCAATACCCCCCTGTCGCCTCAGCCAGAGCCGAGCCACCAGAGAGCGTAATTTTTAATGACGAAAAATCTACTTTGGAAAAATCTTTATGTTCAATCAAAGCAACAAACAAGGTGTTTAACCCAGAAAAAATGGAACCAGGCCACTTCCTCATCAATTTCACAAAACCATTAATATCCCGAGGATTTGGGATCAACAGTGTATGTGCACCTAAATGAACACCAGTAGTGATAGACAATGCGAATGCGTAAATATGGTACAACGGCAATGGCGAAACAATACGCTCTTTTCCCAACTCTGCCGAAGCAAGTTGTAACATTTCACTACCTTGACGCGTCACACTGACCATATTCCCATGGCTGATAATCGCTGGCTTGGAAACACCAGTAGTGCCTCCAGTGTATTGCAACAAGGCCATATCATCTGAGAACAAATTAGCCGGGGTAAAATTATGAGTCTCTACATCCAGTGCCGTACGCAATGGAATAGCCTTACCACAGGTTACGGCTTTACCTAACAGCTTAAGCACTACAGACATTAAAGTCCGCTTAATTGGTGGATGTAAATCAAATGGGGATGTAACAAACACATATTCGATAGGTGTTTTTTCTCGCACCGCTTTAACAACAGGCAAAAATTTATCGAACACCACCACCGCTTTAACATCGGCATGGTTAAACTGATAATCCAATTCATCCTCTGTGTAGAGAGGGTTAATATTTACAGCAACCAAACCCGCTTTAAAGACGCCATATGCAACAACCAGATACTGGGACAAACTGGGCATCTGAATAGCCAGCTTATCTCCTTGTTTTAAGTTCGTGTGTTGTTGCAGGTAAGCAGCAAAAGCCGTTGATAATCGATCTAGCTCTTTGTAACTGAGGGTATTGCCCAGTGATGTCACAGCAGGCTGTTGTGAATAATCACGAACGGACTGACTCAAAATATCTAACAGCGAATTTAAATCTGATGGGGCCAGGGTTTCGGATACACCATAGTCCTTTTTGGCCTTTCTTACCGCTTCGTTAACAGATTGCTCAGACACCTTAGATTTCTCCGTCATCTCGTCAAAAACCTTCACACGGTCATGCTAGCGGAGTGCGCCGTTGCTATGCAACTAATATCAGTGGAGCGAAACAAATATAAAAAATGCACAACTCAAAAATAGTTAGTCTTCATAAAAAAAGTTACTATCTCTCTCATCATAAAAATAAAATATCCCAGGCATGGCTAAAAAATGACTATGCACTCTGATCAACTTTCAACAGATCAAGCTATAACAAATCAATTTCTGGGCCACCCAAAGGGCCTTTATATCTGTTTTGCTACAGAAATGTGGGAGCGCTTTTCATTCTATGGCATGAAATACCTGCTGCTCCTGTATCTCACAAAATATCACTTATTCACTGATGCCATGGGG